>Ga0302241_1000348_pt1 | contig 43787 bp, 41 predicted proteins | sample AAG_UR_Arg_MG_FD_193532 | JGI IMG/M metagenome (GOLD analysis project Ga0302241, IMG submission 193532) | Enriched activated sludge microbial communities from anaerobic digester in WTTP, New Holstein, Wisconsin, United States - AAG_UR_Arg | ecosystem: Engineered > Bioreactor > Anaerobic >... | reverse complement strand
TAACAAAAAACGGATTCATCTTGGCAAGAACATGCATGGGATGACTCCATATGAAAGATTTAATCAATACCTTAGAAATCGCGATAGTCAGTTAAAAAGAGTCACCCTTGAAGGTTAACTGTACAGAGTTATTGGATAATGATTTATTTGAAAAATAATTTAATTATAATAAATTAATATTTTGATAAATTCTATTGAAGATTAGTGTTATAGAAAGAGGTTTTTGTAAATAAAAATCCTCAAAGAGCGATCTTGAGGTTATTTTTTGTAGTTTGGAGGAGGCGGTGGAATTGATTGCCAGCGAGGAGGTTTGCGACCGGGATGACGTCGGTTGAATTCAGGAATCAATTTTCGGAGATTTTTTAAACCTAAGGCGCCATAGTGCCCGGGACATCGAGCAAGATTTTCGGCACTATTTATACAACGTCGCAATTCCGTATCGGTAAGAGCCCGTAGTTCTTCTGCGGATAAAGCCTGAACATCTATTTGTCCGGCTCGTCGATCGGCGACGTATTGCTTTTTAGGTCCAGATTTTTTGGATTTAGATTCTTGATCATTTGGGTAACCCATTTATCCTCCTTGGAAAGGGCGTTTGCGTTGATGATTAAATCAAATAATCCTAACTTGGTCAAGATAAATATATGATTAAAAAAAGTGTATTTTTACGTAATTTTTAATATTGAATTTTATATTTTTGCTGGCTGGGTTGAGAATTTTTTTAATATTATTCTAAGCTCTTTTTTTGTTGGCAATCCTTTTTGAGGCCCTATTTCACGAATAACAGACCAAGCGTTAGCAGTACCCCAGCGTAATGCTTCGGTAATTGGTTTATTGAGCGAAATAGCGCAGGTAAAGGCCGAAGCAAATGCATCACCTGCGCCCGTGCTTTCAATAGCCTCACCTTTGAATATGGGCATGTGCCAAAAAGTATTTCCATCATAAGCGTAAGCTCCATTTTTATTGTCTGTAATAACCGTAATTTTTGCACCCAATTTATACAGATCTCCGAGTAGGTTTTTAATGAGATGAATTTTATCATTTAATAAAACTTGAGCTTCTTCTTTGTTTAAGATAAAGATATCGCTTAGTTTGATTAAGGTTTTTAGTTGATTTAATCCAGCGCGTATATGGGTTGTTCCGGGTTGAAAAGCTAAATGAATATTTAGATTTTGTTGAAGATATTTTACTAAATGCTTATTAAAAGCTAAAAAGTTGTTACCCATGGCGCTATAATAAATCCATTTAGTTTTTTGCAGTTTAGGGAATTTATATTTACGAGGTTTAAAAAATAATAATTGAGTTCTTTCTCCTTTATAACTTAATAAAGTAGCTTCGCTGGTGTGTTCGTTAGCGCATTTGCACATTAGTGAGACATCAACTTTTTCACGGCGTAAAGTTTCTTTAAGTTGTTCGCCTACAAAATTTTTGCCAACCCAACTAACTAAAGCGCTTTTAAAACCTAAACGACTAGCTGAAACTGCTACATTTGCTGAATTACCTGCAGCTGGAATTTTTATCACATTTCGAACAGGAATTTTTTCTGCATAATCAAGACAAAGTAAACATTTGTCTTTTTTTAAACTACAACTTACGGTTGCCTCATCAATTATATAAAAAATATCTCGCAAACTTTCACCAATGCAGATAATATCGAATTGTTTCATATTTTAAATTATTATACTACAAAATGGGAAATTTAACTCCCTCTAAATCTCCCTCTTAGTTTAAGAGGGAGATTTGTTAACTGGTTTTTACAGCTCCTCTTTTAGTTTAAGAGAGGGGTATGGGATGAGGGATAATTCTTGTGATTATCCGTGCCGTCGTAGTGACAAATCTTGTATTTATCCGTGCCAAGGTTTTTATTTATGTACGGATAAACACGAGATTTATCCCTACAAACGGGGTTTGGGATGAGTTACGACTTTTAAGAGAGGGAGAAGGGGATGAGTTACGATCTTATAAAACTTAACTTCCCATTTTGAATTTTGATGGTCAAAATAAAAAAAACCGCCTTTGCAAAATGCTGTGGCGGTTGACGATTCGATTGTTGCCCAACGACGTGGGACAAATCCCGACGTCATCGGTTGCTGTAGATTTTTGTAAACTCTCCTCTTTTTTAAACGATAAGCTTTTTTGTCATGATTATGACGTTACCCCCTTTTGATATATACCGCATTGTTAATAAATTGCGGATTTTTTTTCTTCGCCTCATGCGATCACCGATTTGATTTGCAAAATCGGTTTGGTTTTTGTGAAAGCGCGCCTAGCTTTCTTTTTTAGCCTGCTCTACAGCATATTCTCTCAACTTTATAGCCTTGAAGATTTGTGAAGAGGCTTTTGTTTTTTGAGATTTCTCGAGACCCGGCCAAGGCCTCGAGATGTTGTGTAATATCATAATTTAGCAAAATTGTCAATATCCGATTGATTATGATAGAATTCTGAAGATATGAAAATATTGCAAATTCTATTTTTTAGTGCAATTTTAGCGTTTTTTGTTGGAGTTGGTTGTGATGATTCATCTAAAAGATTTGATAATAGACAAGATAATTCGAAATTGATAATAAAAAATATTGATCCTTGCGATTTGATTGATAAAGCTGAAATAGATGCTTTGTATGGCGCACCTGCAACTATTATTCAACATGACTTGGAGCCAATAAATCCAGTGGGTCAAAAAATGTGCGTGTACGATATACCTAACGAAAAAGCATTAACCATGGTTGTGGTAAGTGTTCATGAGACGGATGAGATTACTAGTGGCATCACGGCTGAACAATTATTTCAAAGTCAAAAGGACTTTTTGGAAAATGTTACGGAGATTAAAGATATGGGAGGAGGCGCTTTTCAAACGCAAATGGATTTTGTTGGAGGAGGTTCGATATATTTTTTGACAAAAAATAAGCAAATATTGATTTCGGTTGATGTATCTTTAGGTAAATTGGATCACTTTGCTAATCAACAAGCAGAACAAAAATTTGCCAAACAAATTCTGGAAAAGTTACAATAATGATTTGTAAAAAATAAAAATGACGGATTATTTCCGTCATTTTCTTTTTATTACTTTAAGAGCGGATTTTACGATGTCTTTGGAACGCATTTTGTATTTATCGAGCAATTCATCTGGCTCGCCGGATTCGCCGAATGTATCAAGCGCACCTATGGCCTCGATGGGCACAGGTATGTTTTGCGCACAGAATTCGGCAACAGCGCCATGAAGCCCACCGATTATTTGATGTTCTTCGATGGTTACGGCGCAAGCTGTTTTTCTTAAAGAATTTTTGATTGTTTTGCCATCTAAAGGTTTTATTGTGTGACTATTAATCACTTCGGCCTCGATGTGAAGTTTAGCAAGTTCTTCGGCGGCTAATAATGCTTCGTGCAGTAAAGGTCCACAGGCTATAAGGGTAACATCGTAACCTTCGCGACAAATATATGCTTTGCCAAATTCAAAGGGAGTTTTTTTTGTGGTGATGACCGGAGTTTTTTCACGCGCGAATCTGAAATAAACAGGGCCTTTGTATTTTGCGGAGGCGATTGTGCATTTGCGAGTTTCTTCGGTATCGCAAGGAGCGCAAACTATGATATCAGGCAAAACTCGGGTTATGGCAATATCTTCTAGCGCTTGATGAGTGGCTCCGTCGGGGCCAACTGAAACTCCGGTATGCGCGCCAGCGATTTTGACATTAGCTTTGGCATAGCAAACCGAGACGCGAAGTTGATCCCAGCTTCTACCCGGAGAAAAGACGGCATATGAAGAAACAAAAGGAATTTTTTCGGAAAGCGCAAGTCCGGCTGCTATGCCCATCATGTTTTGTTCGGCTACACCACATTCGATAAATCTTTCGGGGTATTTTTTTCCGAATTCAAGCACGCGGGTTGATTCAGCAAGATCCGCGGTGAGAACGATAACATCAGGATTATTTTCACCTAGTTCTAAAAGCGCGTCTCCGTAACCATTGCGTGTGGGGATTTTTTCGACTGTTTTATATAACAAGTAGGGATTTAGATGTGGAAGTTTCATAATTATGATTGTGATTATTGATGTTCGCTATAAATTTTACCGTTAAGAGTTCGTATTTCGTGAAGCGCGAGTTTTGCCTCATCTTTGGTTGGCGGTTTACCATGCCATTCGAATTTATTTTCCATGAAGCTAATTCCTTTGCCGGGTATTGTGTGGCAAATTATGGCAGTTGGATTTGCGGCCATGGCTTTGGCTTTTTTCATGGCATCTAAAATTTCGCGAATATTATGACCGTCAATTTCTATTACAAACCAATTAAAAGCTTTTAATTTATCGGAAAAATTTTCTAAAGGCATAACATCTTCGGTATTGCCATCGATTTGGATATTATTTCTATCTATCAAAATAGTCAGCTCTCGCAAATCATATTTGCCGGCTAACATTATAGCTTCCCATGTTTGACCTTCATCAAATTCACCATCGCTCATTAAGCACCATGTGTGATAAGTTGAATTTTGAATTTTGAATTTTGAATTATTATTTTTTTGTGCTGTTTGGGGCGTATTATTTGTAGTTTGATTTATACGAGAAGCTAATGCCATACCAATTGCTTGGGAAAGGCCTTGACCTAAAGGACCTCCGCAAGTTTCGATGCCGTTGTTGAAATGATTATTTGAATGGCCTTGCAAAGGAGATCCGAGCTTGCGTAGAGTTTTAAGTTGATTGTGCGGAATAAAACCGGCGTGAGCCAGAGTAGCGTAAAGGACTGGACAAATGTGAGCATTGGATAAAATAACGCGATCGCGAGAAGGATCGTTTTTCTTCTTGGGATTTAAATTAGCAACTCCGCCAAGATAAAGCGCGGTAAAAACGTCAGCCATGCCTAAGGAGCCAGCCGAGTGCCCAGAACCGGCTTTGACCAACATATTAATAATATCTTGGCGTATTTGATTTGCTGTTGTTTCGAGTTTTTTAATTGATTGCATATTTATTATATTTTAACATGAAAGAACTTAAATAAAAAAGACGCCTCGTGGACGCTTTTTTATTAAATATTTTTGTATTGTTATTGTAATGCATAGATTATACAAATAATTCCTAAGCTGAAATTGGTAATTGGCAAAAGCCAGCTTAATATTTCATTTGTATAATAATATAAAATACGCTCATCTTTTTGCATAACTTGCCAAATTTTTAAGAATCAGTTCCCCCTTAAAATAAAATGGCGATTTTGTAAATTAGCAAAAATTGTAATTTTAGTCAAGCCTAATGGCTTTAATTAGATTAAAAAATAAAGACGCTTACTTAAGCGTCTTTATGAATTAGCGAGCTTAGATTATGGATTGATAACCGTGATAATGGTAAGTTGTTCATCTGAAGCATCTAATAAATCTAAGGCACGACCATAAAAGGTGTAAGAACCGGTTTGTTGCCAAGGGCCTACATTGTAAGTACAAGGAGCAGCGCCTTCACAGTGTTTGATGATTTGTCGTTCGTTGTCGAGAATTTCGATATGTTTGATTCCATCTTGATCGGAAGCAGAAACGGTAACATTAACTTTTTCACCTGTGTAGATTGTATTTTTATCAGCTTGAATTGTTGTATATGGTGAATCATTCTGCGAAACGGTTATGGTTAAATCTTTACTACGATAGACGCGACCAATGGTATCTGTGACCATGCCATAAACCGTTGTGGATGTGCCATCATCTCCTTCTGGAGAAAGAGAGTAGCGACAAGTGCGGATTCCGGATTCGCAAACCATTTTACCAAATCCGTTTACAAATATTTCTATACGTTTAACCGAGATGTTTGGCGCGTCAACAATTATGCCAGTTGATTGACCAACTTTAACATTGGTTCTGTCTGCGGAAATATGAACTCCGCTAGCTATTGCCTCTTTAACAATGGTAACAATAAGCTCTTGGTTGATTCGTGTTTGATCTAAATAAGTTATTTCAGCGCGGGCAGTTAAAACTGTTTTATCGACAATAAATGGTATTTGATAATTGGTTACACAGATAGATGTGTTGTTACAAGTGGCAATCAAAGTATTGTCTATTAGAATGCGCAATGATTGAGCTTGTTCATAGTCTTTTGTTGAAGCTGAAAATGTTATTATATCGCCGGGTTGAGGTTTTGAATTGTCAACGTTAAAATTCATGTTATTAATTTCTGTTGATTCTTCAGTGAATTGGCCGTCATCTTTTTCTTCAGTAAGCTTTTCATCATCTTTTTCTTCTGTGGGAGGTACGGAGACAAGGTGCTTATCGTGGTTAATTGATGTTATTAAAGAGGTTATTGATGAAATGCTAAAATCGGTGGAAGTTTCAATATTTGTACCTACAGTGTAATTTATGAAAAATGGATCAGGAATATCATCTATTTTTGTATTCCAATTGTCTCCATAAAGATTTTTAGCCACTTCTTCGGATGCGATATGGCGTAAAATACCATGCGCGTCAACTGCGTATGTTTTAGGGTCGGTAGTTATTTTAAGCATGCGCACTCCAGGACGATAAGTAACATTTCCACCGATGGTGATATTGGCTAATTCAGCATCAGTAATTATTTTAATATTATCAAAATTATCGTACCAACTTAAATATGTTTTTTCTGTAGGGAAAACATAACGTTTACCATCAGCCCCGTAATAATAAACGGCTTGTCCGGAAGCTTTGATTAAATCTCCGGAATTGATTTGCGTTATGGCAAAAGATATTTGAGTTGGCAGTATTACGCCAGCAATTATGGCGAGAGTGATTATAAAAGAAGTAATGGATTTCATATTATTAGGATTATAACATACTATAATAATAAGTCGTAACTATATAAGTTTGTTAAATTTAAAGATTAAATTTTTTTAAGAGGGGAGCATGGTAGATTTTTAATAAGTTTTCATATTGATAAATTTTAGTTTTAAAAAAAGACCCGAAGGTCTTTTTTTAGTTGTTATAAAAATAAATTTAGTTGGCTGGCGCTGGTAGATTTTTATCTTTCCAAATGGATGTGGCTTCAGCTTTTTCACCACTGGGATTAAAATCTGATTTTGCGGTGATGTGTGACCCTTGGCGATAGTTGATATAGAAGGCATCTGGTAAATCGTCAACATTTTTAGCCCAATCGGCACCGTAGAGCTCAACGGCAAGATCTTCGGTTTCAATCCAGCGTAAAGTGCCACCTGCTCCAACTGCATATACTTTGGGATCAGTAGTGATTTTTAAAAGTTTAACACCAGGACGATAAGTGACATTTCCTCCAAGGGGAATGCTCATAAGCTCTTTATCTGGAATGGTTACAACACCAGACCAATCTTCGCCATACCATGATTTATAGGTTTTTTCGGTTGGAAAAACATAACGTTTTTCATCGGTGCCGTAGTAATAAACCGTATCAAACGAACCTTTAATTAATTGACCAGGTTGCGCCGAAACGACGGATGCGTTGGCTGGCAAAGAGGTAGCGAATAAACTTAACATCATGAGAAATGCAATGTAGCGCATAAATAACTATAAATGATTAAGAATTAAGAGTTATAAATTATAAATTAAGTACAAAACTCATTAAGATTAAAGTTTAATTTTTTAAAAGAGATTAAATTAACTCTTGATAAATTTTATTCTTAATGAACCTGATATTTAAAATTTACTACTTTGAAAGTTCATTGTAAGCTTTTTTTGGATTTTCTGCAAGAAAGATCGCGCCGCCAGCGTAAAGGCGAGTAGCGCCCGCTTTTATAAGGTTATTTTTTGTTTTATGATTTACTCCTCCATCAACTCCTATGGGGATATGGGGATATCTTTTACGAAGTTTGGTGATGTGTTCGATAGCGATGGGTTGAAAGGGTTGTCCGGAGAAACCTGGATTTACGCCCATTACCAAAATAGAATCCGTAAAATATTTTTTTGCTTCATTATTACTGCGTCCTTTTTGTATGTATTGATAAACTCCGTCTAAATTTGCGTTGGGATTGATAGCCAAACAAGTTTCGAATCCGAGATCATGAATGGCTTTGATCATTTCTTCATGACGCAGAGGGATTTCTTCGTGCCAAATGATACGTTTTAAACCGGGAATTTCTTTCCAATCTTCAACATACTCCCAAGGATTTAAAACCATAAGATGCAGTTCTAGCTCGAATGGAGGATTATTTCGAACAGCAATATAATCTGTATACCAAGTACCATCGTTTAATTTTTTTGGAGTTTTGTTATCCACAAAAATTCCATCCATGATATCGATTTGAACGGTTTTGGCGAAATTACGCGCAATATCTAAACGATCGTTAAATTCTTGACGTTTTTTTGTAAGAATTGCGGGTATAACTTCCATATTGAAATTGATTGGTATTTAAGTATTTGCTGTTAAATATCGAATATTAAGAAGTTTTAAAAAAATTAAGATGGGTATTGGCTCAAGATAATTGTTTTATACGGCGTTTGTGCCGGATTGCTTTTGAAGTTGGAGTATTTAGAAAAATATCGATAAGAATAAGCGCGTCTTTTGGTTTTGTGTTCCAACCGGATAGTGTTAAAACATTGATATTATTGTGCTCGCGAGCGAGTTTAACCTCTTGTTTGTCGTGGCCTTGAGCTGCGCGAATATCTTTATATCTATTCGAAGCTATGGCCGCGCCAACGCCAGAACCGCAGATAAAAACTGACATTTTTGTTTGCGTTAAGTTATTTGTTTTATGTCTAAGATACTTAACGAGTTTTTTAGCGATAAGAGGATAGTCATCATCTTTTTTATAGACGGGAGTTATATCAATGACTTCATATTTTTTGACTAGTTCTTTTTTTATAGCTTCTTTGAGTTTAAAACCAGCATGATCTGATGCAAGAAAGAGTTTCATATATAATTAAGTATAAATGATAAAGTGAAAAGCAGGAAGTCTTGGATTGATTTGTTTTATTATGTTCTGCCTAAAAATTTTGCGAAATATGTTAAGATTAGTGATAAAGTTTTTATAAAAAGCGAATTAAGTTTTTTTAATTTATTTTGCGAAGTTTTTAAATGAGATTGAAATAATTAGATTTTTATTTAATTTATTATAAATAATGAATTGATTGACCAAATTCGTTTTTTCCGCCAATATAAGTGCATTATGAGCAATCCAACACCAATACCTTCCAATAGACCTGATTTTCCAAAAATTGAAGAAGAAATTCAAGAATTTTGGATAAAAAAGAATATTTTTGAGCGATCGATTGAAGAGAGATCTGAGAATAAGGTTTTTACTTTTTATGATGGTCCGCCGTTTGCAACCGGCTTGCCTCATCCGGGGCATCTTTTGCAAAGCACGATAAAAGATGCTATTCCTAGATATTGGACCATGAAAGGTTATCGAGTAAAAAGAGTTTGGGGTTGGGATTGTCATGGATTACCGGTGGAAAATTTAATTGAAAAAGATTTGGGATTAAAATCACGTAAAGAAATTTTGGAATACGGAATTGATAAATTTAATTCAGCTTGTAGATCCTCTGTTTTGAAATATGATCAAGAATGGCGTAAATATATAAATAGAATTGGGCGCTGGGTTGATATGGATAATTCGTACATGACCATGAATGATGATTATATAGAGTCGGTTTGGTGGGTATTTGCAGAATTATACAAAAAAGGCCTGGTGTATAAAGATTTTCGCGTATCATTATATTGTCCACGTTGCGCTACGCCTTTATCAAATCACGAAATTACCATGGGGCATTCGTATCGTGATGCTGAAGATCCTTCGATTGTTATTAAATTTAAAATTAAAGGCAAAGATAATGAGTATTTATTAGCTTGGACAACTACTCCATGGACATTGCCAGCTAATACGGCTATAGCTGTGAATCCGGAGATGTGGTATTTGATTTTTAAAATGCAAAATAACAATGAGATTTGGATTTTGGCGGAAAATCGTATTAAAGAAGTTTTGGGAGATGATTTTTTAAATGCGAAAATTGAAAAACGTGTATTGGGATCAGAATTGGAAGGATTGGAATATGAACCTTTATTTGATTTTGTTGCGGTGCCAAAAGAAAAAGTTGCTTATAAAGTGATAACCATGCCATATGTGAGCGCGGAAGATGGAACTGGTTTGGTGCATACGGCTCCGGCGTTTGGTGAAGAAGATTTTCAAGCTTCAAAGGTTCATAATTTAGCGGTATTATTAACTGTCGATGCTGATGGCAAAATGATGCCTGAATTGGGGGAATTTGCGGGAATAGGAATTAAAGATGCGGATCCATTAATAATGGATAATTTGGAAAAAAGGGGCTTGCTATTAAAACGTGAAACAATAACGCACTCTGTGCCTGAATGCTGGAGATGTAATACTTTACTTATGTATAGAGCGCAAGACGCTTGGTTTGTGAATGTGCAAAAATTGAAAAATAAGTTAATTGAAGCTAATAAAAAAATTCATTGGGTGCCGGAGCATATGAAAGAAGGTCGTTTTGGTAAAGGTTTGGAAATGGCTCCGGATTGGAATATTTCTCGCACACGTTATTGGGGAGCGCCTATACCAGTATGGATTTGTGATGAATGCCAAAAAAGACGTGTATTTGGTTCGATTGCGGAATTGAAAGAAGCAGTGGGGGGAAATTTTCCGGAGGGTTTTGATATGCATCGTCCAGGTATAGATAAAGTAGAAATTGCTTGTGCTTGTGGAAATAAAATGAAACGCGTGGAATATGTTTTTGATTGTTGGTTTGAATCGGGCGCAATGCCTTATGCTTCAGTTCATTACCCTTTTAAAAATGCGGAAAAGTTTATTAATAATTTTCCGGCGGATTTTATTGGTGAAGCGCAGGATCAAACGCGTGGATGGTTTTATACTATGCATGTTTTGGCTGTGGGATTGATGGGAAAACCTGCTGCGAAAAATATTGTGGTAACCGGTCTGCTATTGGCCGAAGATGGTAAAAAAATGTCTAAATCGAAAAAGAATTATACGGATCCATATGAATTGATGGAAACTATTGGCGCTGACTCATTGCGATTATACATGCTTTCATCTTCAGTTATGCAAGCTGAATCTTTTATTTTTAAAGATGAAGAATGCAGGCAGATTCAAAGATCTGTTTTTGGGATACTTTGGAATGTGCGTCAGTTTTATTTGACCTATTTGAAAAATGTCGAGCTTTCGGGCGCGACTCCGCGTAGTTTGCATGTTTTGGATAGATGGATTTTTTCAAGATTAGACGAACTTACTTTGCATATCACGCGCGAAATGGATGATTATCAACTTGCTAATGCGCTTAGGCCGATTAGATTGTTTGTTGATGATTTATCAACTTGGTGGTTGAGACGATCTCGTGAACGCATGAAACAGACCGAGGATTTTGAAGATGCGATTGATGCGATGAGAACATTGCGTGAAGTATTATTAACTTTTTCCAAGTTATTGGCGCCGTTTGCTCCATTTTTTGCCGAGAAATTATATCAAGATTTAGAAGGAGAAAAAATGTCGGTGCATTTGGATAAATGGCCCAAGGCTGATGAAGGAGCTATTGATCATGGTTTGTTGAGCGATATGCAATGGGTTAGAGATGTTGTTAATGCTGGGTTGGAGCAAAGAGTGGCTTCAAAACTTCAGGTTAGACAAGCACTAGCATCAATTAAAATTAATATACGTGATGATAAACTTTACGATAGAGTGGCCGAAAAACAGGATTTGCATCGTTTAATTGCCGAGGAATTGAATGTTGAAAAAATAATTATAACTAAAGCTAATATCGCAATTGCAGATGCTTGGGAGGCAGAAATAGATAAGGAATTAACGCCAGAGTTGAAACGTAAAGGATTGGCTCGTGAAGTTGTGCGTCATATTATGCAATTGCGTAAGAAAAATGAATACACTCCAGAAGATAGAATTAAAGTTAATTTGATAGTAGAGGATTCGGGTTTGCTAGAAACATTGGAACAAATGAAGCAAGATTTAGCTAAAGAAGTTAAAGCGGATGATGTTTTTATTGGCACTGAATCAGATCAAGAGGCTGATGCGAAATTAGTTTATGAAGGCAATAATATTAAGATTATAATAACTAAATAAATTTATAACTTAAAATAAATGAATAAGAACGCGGTTATTGACTGCGTTTTTATTCTTAATTTAGCTAAGATATTGACATGATTATAAAAATAGGCTAATGTTATTTGTTCGGATGAACCTAAGGTTTTACATGAATAATGTAAGACTTTGCTCTTTAGAAAAAAAGAAAGGCGGACAAATGACTCCCTCAAAAAACAAGAATATTGTCAAGATTTTTCCAAGTGGCACTAAGATTGGTGAAGTCGGCAAAGATATGTATGAACTGGAAAAACATATAAATGCCGGCGGAGAAGCTGTGGTATACAAAGCTAGGTCTTTGGAAGACGATCGTTTAGTCGCTATCAAACTTCATTACATGATTGAAGATCCTTTAGAGATGAAAAGATTTCGTCGTGTTGAACATATTCTTAGGACTGTTAAAGGTCCGAATATTTTGCCTCTGGAAGATGCAGGGATTTATATGGATGGTGATGATAGTTATCCGTATTTTGTATTCCCTTTCATCTCGGGGGGCAGGACTTTGGAAGATATTATTAATGAAAGCAGGATATTGATGCCTGTTACATCTTTGCATCGAGGCACTTGTATTCCTTTGGAAGATTTACTTTATTACGCTATATCGATGGGAAGCGGATTGCGCGATGCGCATATGCGTGGAGTTCAACATAGGGATTTTAAACCGGCAAACGTTTTGATTGCGGGAAATGGTAGAAACGCTGTTGTTAGAGTTATGGATTTTGGTATCGCGCGTTTTTTCGACAAAGAGCAAGATGCTAAACATCCAAAGTTAACTGTTCAGGGATTTTTTCGGGGTACTCCTGAATACTTAAGCCCAGAACAGGCGCGCGGTGAAGGTCCGGACGCGAAAGGAGATATTTGGGCTTTTGGAGTTGTTCTTTATGAGATGATAACCGGAGTGTCGCCATTTGATTTTGAAAATGAGCATCGCATGAGCGTGCTTTCTAGGGTGATTTTTGGTTACACAAAGCCCACACCGATTGATACTTATTGTTTGGGAGTGGATCCATTGTTAGAAGCTTTAACAATGAAATGCATGGAGTTTGATCCGGCTAAACGTCCGGAAAACATGGATGATATTTTGGAGGAATTGAATCGCATGGAATTGCGCTTGCCTCATGTTTCTAAGAGCGAATTTCCTCCGATTTCATTACCAGCTAAAGAGTTTGTAGCTGATCCTGAAGCAACGACAATGGCCGCGTCTTCTACACCTCCTAAGATTATGCAGGTTAATACGCCACGCATCAGCTATTCAAATATTAGTCCAAAAATAATGATTGAGAAATCGACAGTGAAAAGGCAAGTTGTTGAAATAGCAAGCAAGAAAAAGAGAAATAATCGAATTTTGCAAAACTCCAGTTTTTGGTTAATTATGACTTTGATTGTTTCGGGAGTAGCGATTTCGCTTTTTCGTTCGCTATGGTTACCGTATTTTGCGCCGACGCAAATAGAAGTAACGTCAGCTAGTCAAAAGGATTCCTTAATACCTGAGGGAAGCAATCAAATCCGATCTTTAGTTTTTATCTCCGCGTCGGCACAACCGATTAAATCTAATCCTCCTGTAAAAGTATCCACGAATACAGATGTGATTGATACTAAAAATGGGGAGAAGGAAGCGGATTTGTTGCCGTCAAAAACGAATGCGGAAACTCATTCAAAAACAAAACCTCGTTCATCGAAAACTGGGTATTATTATCGACCCATTCCTGGCGTTGATTATATCCCTAACGTTGAATAATGGTTGGCTAAATCTCGATTTATGTCATTCATATCGGGATTTTTTTTATTGAAAACTTGCAAGTTGAATGCTTGGCGATTAATCTATAATACATATGATAGGAATTTTAAGAGGTGAGGTTATTGAAAAATTGATTAATTATTTTATTTTGGACGTACGTGGAGTTGGATATCAGATACGCGCGCATTTAAGATTGTTGAGCGAATTAACTGTTGGCGACGAACCAACTATTTATATACATGAACATATTCGCGAAGATGCTCATGATTTATATGGATTTTCTTCTCGAGATGAATTGGAGGTTTTTGAAATATTGATTAGTATTAGTGGTATAGGTCCTAAGGTTGGATTGGCTATATGCGGTTCGGCAGATCCTGGGGAATTGCGTAGGAGAGTTGCTAGTGGCGATGCGACTTGGTTTGCGACTCTGCCAGGTATTGGTAATAAAACAGCGCAAAAAATTATTCTAGAGCTTAAAGGTCAGCTCGTGGAAGTTGATAATGAAAATCAAATGGATATGGAACTAATCGAAGCGCTAAAGAGATTGGGTTATAAATCGGCGCAAGCTAAAGAAGCAGCGAAGCAAGTTTCTGTTGATATTTCAGATCCATTAGAACGAATAAAATGCGCTTTAAAATATTTAAGTCGATAAATAAATTGTTAGGCATTTATATTTTGATTAACGGATATGATAAAATGTTTTCATGTTTATTAAAGAAATAACAGATAGAATGGATTGGGAAGCTTTTCAATCGCAACAAATTTGGATGCAGTTTCCTCAGTCTTGGGTTTGGGGAGAGTTCAGGAAATCTTTGGGTTTTCCGGTGAAAAGATTTGCTTTAATCGATAAAAATGGAACGTGGATAATGGCCGTACAAGGAGAGTATAGACCAAAAAGATTTGGATTAGGATATTGGTTTACTCCACGTGGTCCGCAATTTAATCCGCGAATACCCGAAGAAAAACAAAGAGAATATTTGGCGACTTTTATAAATGAGTTGTATGTAAAAAATCAAATACCAAAATCATTATTTTGGAGAATGGAGCCAATTATTTACCCAAGATCAGCATTTAGAATCTTACCTCCTCGCATGAATCGCACACAGGCTATGAATCCTGCGGTTACGGCTGTTTTGGATTTAACTAAATCCGAATCTGAATTATTAGCCAACATGCATCAAAAAACCCGCTACAATATCAAAGTTGCTGTAAAACATGATGTAACCACTAGAATTACCAATCATCCTAAGGATGTTGATCAGTTTATTAGATTAATGGAAGAGACAGCGAAACGTGATAAATTTATTCAACATGATTCGGCTTATTTATCTAAAACTTTATATACTCTGGCGGCTACGCATATGGCTCGTTTGCGCGTAGCGGAAATTAACGGAGCTATGTTGGCGGCTAATTTGGAAGTAAACTATGGTAATACTGTAACTTATTTATACGGAGCTTCAAGTTCTAAAATTCGTCAAGTAATGGCGCCTTATACATTGCAATGGGACGCGATTAAGCAAGCTAAGTCTGAAGGTGCGAAGTTATATGATTTTTGGGGCTGTAATCCTGAAAATAGAGCAACTCCATTATACAAATCGAGTTGGGAGGGAATTACGCGTTTTAAAATGGGTTTTGGAGCGCAGAGAAGATATTTGATTGGAACATGGGATTTACCAATAAACATTTCTTTGTATAGGTTGGTTTTTTTTAGAAGGTTAATGCAACCAATTTAAGTGAAAAATTAACCTTTTAATTAAAAGAAGGGTTTGAAAGATTTGCGAATTATCATAAACATCCATTATTTAATGATATTAAAGAATTTAATTGTAAGTTGACTGATTGGCAGATTTGATATAATGACAAAAAGATCTCATTGAACACTTAACGAAATTATGCTGATTAGATAAGTTGCTGATCAAGAATTAAGTATGCAGAGTAAAAATGAATAGGAGTGTACATGAAATTGATCATGTGTGAAAAATTTAGCATGATTGATTTTGCTTGCACCCATAGCTCAGTTGGATAGAGCGCTTCCCTCCGAAGGAAGAGGTCAGACGTTCAAATCGTCTTGGGCGCACCATATAAAATCGCCTCTTGTATATTTGAGGCGATTTTAAGTTATTAGTTATAAATAATAACTTATATAGATGTTATAAGTTACTTATAAATTAAGTTATTTTTGTATTTTCTTTTCCTTTTAATCCAAGTATTTCTCTTGCTTCGTTTGGACTTGCAATTTTTTGGCCAAGATTAATTGCTATTTGTTTAACTTTTTCAACTTGCTCGGCATTGGATTTAGCAAGAATGTTTTTATCAATGTAAAGATTATCTTCAAGACCAACACGAACATTGCCTCCGATTTTGAGAGAAAGTTCAGCAATAGGAAATTGATAGCGTCCGGCTCCTAAAACAGAAAAAACATAATTATCTCCAAAAAGTTTATCAGCGGTTTGTTTCATTATATTAAAAGCCTGTTCATCGGCGCCGATACCGCCCATGACTCCAAATATAAATTGGATAAAAAATGGGGGTTTGATAAGTTCACGTTCTGCAAAGTGGGCGAGATTATAAAGATGACCAATGTCATAACATTCGTATTCGAATTTTGTGCCATATTCGGTTACGGTATTGATGATATATTCTATATCTTTGAAAGTATTGCGAAAAACGACATCTTCCGACATTTGTAAGAATTGTTTTTCCCAATTGTATTTCCAAACAATATCAGCTTTTGCGGCGCGCGCGACATTGAAGTTGATGGAACCCATGTTAAGTGAGCAAAGTTCAGGCTGGAATTCTTTGACAGCAGATAAACGTTCATCAAGAGTCATGCCAAGAGCTACTCCGGTAGAAATATTTAAAATTGCGTCAGTATTTTTATGGATTTGACTAAGAAATTGGCGGAATATTTCAGGATCGTTGGTTGGTTTGCCATCATTTGGCTGTCTGGCGTGCAAATGAATTATAGATGCTCCTGCTTTGGTAGCGTTTATACTCTGAATAGCTATTTCATTTGGCGTAATGGGAAGATATGGAGAGAGACTGGGAGTGTGTATTGCGCCTGTTATTGCGCAAGAAATGATGGTTTTCATATTTTTTGATGATATCATTGCCAGTAAATTATTACTAATAGTATTAGAGATTGTGCTATAATAATTTTATAGCACATTAAAAAAGGAAGGCAAAAGCATGAGAAGCGTTGTCGAAGATTACACGCCCGTACAAATTACTTCCGAGGCTTTTATTGCAAATTATGGTTTCAGATGGCAACAAGTCTATAAACCGTTTTTTATGGAGTGGAATATACCTTATAGCATGCCAAAACCTGTTACGGTACCCGAATCATTGAATTTGCTTACGCAGATCAATACGGGCAAACGACGTTTAGATTGGTGTCCAAAATCTGTAAACATAATGCATCATTTATATCCGTTTTTTGTATCACGAAGAATATTATTTGATTGTCCAGATTTGTCGGAAAAAATTTTGATGGAATTGCGATCCGATCAGGATGCTTGGATAGTGTCAGTCGCGGAAAAATATTTTGCTACTGAACAAGAGCACTATGAGGATGTAAAACAGAGCGGTTTTTATCGCCAAGTTTTGACTACGCCAAACTTGATTCAGATATTGTATCTTTTAGCATTAGCGGAATATCGTGGATTGGATTATGCTAAAAAGAATATACCTTTTGTTTCACAATCGATGGAAAAACTTATGTACGCGCGGACTAATACGCAAATATTAGTTGATGGTCAAAATGGTTTGACGCTTGCTGTGGCTTATTTGCCAAGAAAAGCGGTTTTGATTAGAGCTCTTCCTAAGAATCAAAGGAAAAATATTTGTTCCGTGGGCGCATTCATACTTAGCTGACTCGAATTAAATGGATTCGAGTTTTTTTATATGCTTGACGAAAGTGAAATCTTTGCATAATATACTCACAAAATATATTAAGCATCAGTAGCTCAATTGGTTAGAGCAGGGGCCTCTTAAGCCCAAGGTTCCGGGTTCGATTCCCGGCTGATGTACCAAACCTCCTGATATAAAAAAGGAGGTTTTTGTTTTTTAAAAAAAATTTTGAAAAGAATGTAGTATTATTAGTTAGGAATATGTGTTAAATATGTTTATTGGATAAGAATTTTTGTAATTGCTTTATAGATTTTGTGTTGATAATATCGCTTTTTTTTGCCCAACCTCTACGGGCTATGGATTCACCGAGATGAAGTAAATTGAAATGATTAGTTGAGTGGGCATCGGTATTGATAACAAGTTTTACGCCAGCGCGAATAGCTTCACGAGTCCAAATGTCGTTAAGATCCATACGATTTGGCATGCAATTTATTTCCAGTAGAACATTATATTTTTTAGCGGTTGCGATTATGGCCTGCATATCGAGCTTGATTGCTTCTCGTTTGCCGATGATTCTGCAGGTGGGATGGAATAAGCAATGAACATGGGGATTGCTCATGGCTTTAATTACGCGCGTAGTTTGGTCTTTTTCGGAGAGATTAAAATGAGAATGAATTGAAATGCCAACAAAATCTAATTTTGATAGAGCTGTATTTGAGAGATCAAGTGATCCATCTTTAAGGATATCGCATTCAACACCTTTTAAGATTTTAAAATTGCGAAATTTTTTATTTAGTTTTTCGATTTCGTGCCCTTGACGCATTAAGCGATTTTCGTTTAAACCATTAGCGATTTTTAATGATTTGGTGTGATCAGTTATTGCTATGTATTTTAAGCCTAAAATTTGAGCAGATTTAGCAAGTTCTTCAATAGAAGAATCGCCATCTGACCAATTGGATTGCACTTGTAAATCACCTTGAACAGAACCATATTCAATTAATTTAGGGAGTTTGTGATTTTTTGCCATTTGTATCTCATCTCCACCAATGCGGATTTCGGGAGGAGGGGTTTGCATGCCTAGTTTTTTATAGATAGCTTCTTCTGTTTTGCAGGCTATTAGTTTTCGTTTCCTGTTGTGTTGTTTGAGTTTGAATAAACCATATTCGTTTAAAATGAATCCTTTTTGTTGAGCATATTGTCGCAAGAGAATATTGTGGCGTTTATTACCGGTAAAATATTGCAAAGTAGCGCCGTATACTTCGTCTTTGACAGCGCGAATATCAGCATCAATACCGATTTTGAGTCTGACGGAGGCCTTTGTTGATCCTTTTTCATGAATGGATTTTATTTGCGGGAGTAAACAAAAACTATCGATGATTTTTTTGGGATTGTTTCCGGTGGCAATAATATCTATATCACCACATGTTTCTTGACGACGGCGAATTGAGCCGGCGTATGAACAACGTTTAACTTCTTTAATGCGCTGGATTGAGGTTATGATTTCGTTTGCTATGGGCAGAATATCTCCTAGAAGCATGCGATTAGATTCTTGCTCGTAAAGATTAAGTTGGCGTGCAATTTTTTGCTCGCTTTTTATACCCCATCCGGGCAGTGATTTTAACTTACCGTGTTGCAAGGCCTTTTTTAGATCGGCGATGTTTTTGATTTTTAAAAATTTCCAAAGCTCGTTGATATGCTTTGGGCCAAGCCCTTCGATTTGTGAAAGTTCAAAAATATTAACCGGAATTTCTTTTTTAATTTTTGTATAAGTTTTGATTTTTCCGGAGCGAAAATATTCATCAATTTTTTTAGCAATACTTTCGCCGATATTAGGCAATGCGATTAAAGCTTTGATGCCACCTAATCGCCAAGTTTGTTTTATATCATCCCCAAGTTCAGCGACTGATTCGGATGCTAATTTGTAAGCGCGAGGTTTAAAGGCATCGCCTTTAATAGAGTGATAAATAGAAAATTCTAGTAGAATTTTTGATAATTCATTTTTGGGTTTCATATAATTATTCAACCATTAATTAAATCAACGAAGTATTTTGATGATTGTAAAAGATTAGATTTTAATATTTGAATCTTATTGTAATTATTGTGATACAATATTAGATTTAATTTAACCAAGTTAAACATGTGATTTTTATGTAATGAGAATATTTTCATTTTAAATTTATTTTATAACTTTTGATAAACATTTGTCGAAATTTTATAAAATAAGGAATGAAATAAAAGGTTGATGTTTTTATGTTATGGCGGTAAATCTCTCTAAATAATGATTCAAATACTTGTATGGCATTGTTTATTGAGCAACTTGCAAAAAAATAATAATCGTTATATTATGTTTCGACATTTGAAGAATAGGGGCGAGTGGCGGAATTGGTAGACGCACAGGACTCAAAATCCTGCGATCGCAAGGTCATGAGGGTTCAAGTCCCTCCTTGCCCACCATCCTTTGTTAAAATTATGAATAGCGTGATTTTTGGTAAATAGCGGGGATTTTTTTGCATATCAACGATGATGAAATTGAAAAGCCGTTTATTTGAAGATAAGCGGTTTTTTAGTGAGAAAATATTTCTTGCTTAAAATATCCTAAAATGATACAAAATATCTAAATATAATATGAGATACTCTAATTTGATTTCCAAACCAAGTAAAAATGTTCCTCATGATGCGGATTCGGCGAACGCCAAGTATTTAATTCAGGCTGGCTTTATACATCAAGAAATGGCCGGAATTTATTCTTGGATGCCAATGGGCTTAATGGTTTTAAGAAAGGTAGAGAATATAATTCGTGAAGAAATGAATTCTATAGGAGCGCAGGAGATTTTGATGCCAGCTTTACAATCTAAAGAAAATTGGGAAATTACGGGGAGATGGAATAAAGTTGATGTTTTATTTAAATTAAAGTCGCAGACTGAACGTGAATATGCTTTAGGCGCAACTCATGAAGAAATTGTTACACCACTCGTCGGATCTTTTGTTAAATCATATAAAGATTTACCGATTGCGGTTTATCAAATACAGACAAAATATAGAGATGAGCTTAGAGCTAAATCGGGTATTTTGCGCGGACGTGAATTTGGCATGAAAGATTTGTATTCTTTTCATACAACGCAAGAAGATTTAGAAAAATATTATGAGCTAGTAAAGCAAACTTATTTAAAGATTTTTAAGAGATGTGGCTTGGATGCCAAAATTGTAGAATCGTCGGGTGGAGACTTTACTAAAAAATTTAGTCATGAATTTCAAGTTATTACTCCCGCAGGTGAAGATGATATTTTAGCGTGTTCGGTTTGCACATTTGCGCAAAATATTGAAATAGCCACGATGAAAGCGGGGGATGCTTGTCCGGCTTGCGGAGCTAAATTGGAAGCCGTTAAGGGAATTGAAATTGGCAATATTTTTGATTTGCATGAAAAATTTACATCTGCATTTGGAGTAAAATATAATGATGAAAATGGGAAACAGAAAATTCCGATTATGGGTTGTTATGGCATAGGCACAACGCGTTTAGTAGGGGCGATTGTTGAGGCACATCATGATGAAAAGGGAATGATTTGGCCGGTAGAAGTTGCTCCTGCGGATGCGCATTTGATTACTTTGAACTCTAAAGACGATGCTATTAATGAAAAAGTGCAAATTGCGTCACAAGGATTATATGAAGATTTGCAGAAGGCTGGTAAAAAAGTTTTATGGGATGATAGAATCGATGCTTCGGTTGGAGAAAAGTTAGGAGACGCGGATTTAATAGGACTGCCGATTAGAATATTGATTTCATCAAAATCTTTGGATCAAAATGGAGTGGAGGTAAAATTTAGAACAGAAAATAAGGCAAAAATAATGGCTTTTGATGAAATTTTGCAATTATTCGCTTCAAACTCTTGACAAAAATTAAAAAATCAGCTTTACTATTATATATTAACTCGTACTTTTGAGAGGTTAACTATGTCAACACAAAAGATGTCAAAGAAAGATGTATCTGAACAAGAGGCGTCTAAGCAAGAAGCGCCTAAGCAAGAGATGTCTAAGCAAGAGCAGGCTTATGCTAAATTTGTAGAATATTTTTGCAAAGCCAATATTAGCCATATAGTTGGCGCTTTTCGTCTGTATGATGTGATACGTTGGCGTTATGATAAAGATATTTATCTTCATAGTTCGCTTTCCGCTAAAAATTTAAGTGATGAAGATGCGGAATTAGTAATAAATGTTATTGATGAGCTAGATCGGACATCTTTAACTGAACTTTTACGAGAAGCGCTTGGGCATGACTAGTGATGTTGTTTTATTGATCTGTTCTAACTGAATTTTTACGGGAGGGATTTATGATTAAAGCGTTTTTTGATCCGCGCCTTTAAAGGGCGTTTTTTTTTAAGTTAGATTATGATATAATTAGCGAATTATGATTTCTAGAGAAAATGGAGAAGGACGACGGTTGAAAACCGAGCAATATAAAAATGAATTAGAGATAAGGAAAAGAAAGGTGTCATTGTTGAAAAAGCAAATACAGGAGAAGGGTGAATTTTTATCTACTGAAGAGCAAGAGAGTTTGAGGATAGATTTAGAAATAGCCGAACAAGAGTTAGAATTTTATGTTTGGGAGAGAGACACTACTGGCGCAAAAAAAGGTCAAAGATTTGGAGTGGAATTGGGTGAGTTATTAGATCAGATGGGTTTAAAAAGAAATGAAACCGGTGAACTAATCGTGGATGATCCAGAAAATCTGCATAAAAACCATCTTATTTTGGTTAATATGGGAGAGTTGGATAGATTGAATTCAAAGGGCGATCATAAATTGGGAGATATGGGATTGAGTTTGGTTTATAATAAGATTCAACAAGAATTTTTAAGCAATTTAAGCGTTTTTTTTCAAGAGGAAGGATTTGATGAAGAAAATATATCGCAAATGTTTGAAATATATAGGATTAGTGGAAATGATTTTGTGGTAATAGTTAAAGGAATTGATGAAAAAATTGTAGAAAAAATTACTAAAAATTTGAATGGACTCATGGAAGTTCCGGTTGATCAGAAAAAAGATCAAGTGCCTTTGACATCTCATTCCATAACTTTTAACGGGAGTTTTGAATTATTGAAAGAATTGACTAATTTTGAAACATCGATTGATCAAACTTTTGATGAAGTTGAACAGGCAAATAATGAAAGAAAGTTATTGATTACTTTGTTACGCGAAAGAATATTGGTTTTAGGAGAATTTGCGAAAATAAAAACCAGACTAGATAGAATGGTTGATGTAATAAACAACCCGAATGATTTAAGACCAGATGAATTGTATGAAAAATATTTAAAAAAATCATTAGGGTTGTTATTTGTAAGATCGGATCGTTTGGAAGCAATGGATTATTCGGAATTTGTTGAAGCTTTACAGGAGAGGGGCGCTGGTGTTTTGGGAGGAGAATATAATAAATTGAAATGGGACAGGGAAAAATTTATCGTTGCTCGCGATGAAGCTATTCGAATTTTTCAAAATTCTCATGAAATGAATGTTAAAATGGAAATTGATTTGCAGGATAAATTAATAAAAGAATTGCATGAACGTGGAATAAAAGAAGAATTAATTTTTGATGATGAAAAACATGATGATATTCATGTTGAATCAAAAAGAATGGAATTAACGCAAGAAAGATTGGGTGGAATTGATGAGTTTAATCAACGTTTGGATGGTTTAGGTGAGACGAGAGGTGAATTATTAATGTTAGCTTTAAAAAAAGATTTTGATGTAATGAAAGATTCTGAAGAGCATGGTTTAGATGAAAAATTAAAAAAAGAAAAAATTCGTTTAGCGGAATTGAAGCTTGAAGTGGCTAAGCTTAAATATGATACTTTAACAGGGTTAAAGAATCGGGGGATGTTGTTTCAAGAAATAGAAGCGCGTTTGGATGATAAAAAACCAGTATCTGTTGTATCTATTGATATGGCTTTTTTGAAATATTTTAATATAGAAGGAGGAAAAAAAACTGGGGATATGGCCATTAAATCCGCTGGAAGAATTTTGGATAATATAGCGCGTGAATATCAAAAATATGGTGTTCAAGCATATAGAATAGGGGGAGATGAATTTGCTTTAACAATAAATTTGGATGATAAACAAATTATTATGGAAATTATCCAAAAAATTAAAACTTTATCTTCACAATATTTGGAGTCGATACCGGCGCACGAAGGCGCGGGTTTAAGATATAAAAGAGAATCATTGCATTTTAATTTCGGTATTTCTATGTATGGAAATGATTCTGATTTTCAAATGATTGATGCTGATAAATTGATAAATATGGCAGATGCGTTGATTGAGGGGGATAAGACCGTTGATAGATTTATTCTTTTGCTTCATAGAGAAGTGTTAAAAGAGAGAGATGCTAATAAAGAGATGGCTGATTTGGAAGTTTTATATGAGTATTCTTATAAAACTATTTTTGGGATTGAAGGTCGCAAATTGATTGAAGAGTTGACGCAGGAGTATAACTCTAAAAGTGTTTCTTTATCAGAAATAGAAAGGCAGATGATAGAATTTATAACAATGAAATTGAAAGATAAAGGTAAAAAGAAATTAGAAAAACAAGAATTGGAACATATTTTTTTGAGAAATGAGTTGGTGAAAGAAATGCAAGAATTAGAAATTAGGAGATTAACTGAAGATTTGCGTAAAGCTAAACTTGAATCTGAAAGAGATGAACGTATGATTTCATCTCTAAAAAAAAGATTAGAAGAGGCTCAAAATAATCTGGAAAGGATTGTGCGTGTTAGAGAAAATCTTTAATAATTTAAATAGCGCGTTGGCGCTATTTAAAATTTTTTTACCATATAGGTATCTTGTTTATGATAACCGAGATTTTTGTAATATTCTCGCACTCCGATACCTGAAATAACAACAATGTTTTGATAACCCTCTTTATTGGCGATTTCTTCCGCTTTTGCTATTAATGTTCGCCCGTAACCTTTATGCTGAGAAGCTTCTTGATTTTGTTGATTAATATTTAAAGCTGTTCCATAAGTGTGGAGTTCACGAATTTGAGCTGAAGATTGTAGAATGGGAAAAGCTTTATAAATCTCCCAATTTTTAATTTTATGTGATGTATTTTTTTGATAAGGTAGCTTGGGCAGGCGAAGTCGGCAAAAGCCAAAAACAACATCGCGATTTTCATTTTCAATTGAAAGAAAAACTTCGATTCCGCCGGCATTTTCATAACGTTCTTCAAATAATTGAGTTTTATCATTAGCATAATTTCCTTGTACGTGACCAACTTCTCGGCAACGTAAGCATTTGCATTTAATGCCACGTTTATTCATTTCGGTTTCAATTGATTCGCGTAGATTTGTTTGTTTATTGCCATGCGATATATCGGCGGTGGGAAAATCACGGATAAGACGCGAAACGCGACAATAATATGGAATTATTGATTGCATTTTTATTAACAATTCACGTAGTTCTTTGCCTTCTAAAGGTTTAAAATCTCCGCGTTTTGTTATTTCATATAAATCGGAATTGGGGAGAACAACGCATGGATAAAGTTTTATCATATCCGGGCGAAAACGAGGATCGTCAAATAAAATTTTGAAAGATTGTAAATCATCTTTACGGGACGTGCCTGGTTGTCCGGGAAGGATGTGTACGTCAACTTTGAAAGCGGCGGTTTTTAACAAAGCTATGGCGTATTCTGCGTCAGCAACAGTTGTTCCTCGGTTTGTTAGTTTTAAAACACGATCGTTGATTATTTGCAGGCCAAGTTCAACCCGTGTAACTCCGAGTTTTCGTAGATGAATTATTTCATCTGGAGTAATACAATCGGGGCGGGTTTCAATTGTGAGACCGATAATGCGATAATTTGCGCTTTCATTGATTAGTTGAGAATTTTTTAAATCGTGTTTTGCGCTATTATCATCTTTTGATAAAGTGGTATTACCGAGTTCGTTAGCGGCTTCGAAACAGCGAGTTATAAACCATTCGCGATAATCTTTAGGATAAACGGACCATGTACCGCCTTTGATAATGAGTTCGATTTTGTTAGCAGTATGACCGTTTCGCTCTAAAGCTTGGATTCGTTGTTTAACTTGTTCATAAGGATCAAAATCAAGACTTAAAGCGCGTGCGGCCGCTGGCTCACTAGAAATGTAACTTTTTGGCATGCGATATTCGGTGGGGCAGTAAACGCATTTACCGGGGCAAGGATATGGTTTTGTTAGCACGGTAATTGGAGCAACGCCACTGTTTGTGCGTACATCTTTTACTTTTAAAATTTTTTCAATTTTTTCATTTTTAGCAAAGCCTTGTGAGATAAGAAATCGATAAGCCTCCCATAGTTGAATGGAAGTTGGAAAGGCGTAATTGGTGTTCTTGATTGTTTTGCGTATTATCATCATCAAATCTTTACGTGTCGGCAATTCCAAATCGGTTAACGCTTTAATTACAGTTTCAGCAATTTTTAATGGAGGTTTCACCAGCATAAATAGTTAAGTACTACGTTATAACGTTTATAATGGGTTTGATATCATGTTATTATCAGATACGTATCATGACAGAAAATTTGAATTTGATCAAGAGATCTACATTGCAGAAAATTATTGATTAAAGTAGATTATTTATATGAAAAAAGAAACAATTAGTAAAATTAAAAGCGAGATTGCGGAATTTTATGAATCTGAAGGTACTGCATTTGGGCACACGAGACATCATGTTTGGGAATTGATGATGAATTTTATGTCTCGTTTGCAAAAGAATAATATTTTGATTGATGTGGGAGCGGGGAATGCGCGATTACTAGATGTTGTGCCCCAAGATGTTGAATATATAGGAGTGGAGCCAAGCGCTTCACTTAGAAGATTTGCTGAATATAGATTAAAGAAACACAAGAACGCCAAAATGATAGTTGGTGAATTACCTAAGTTGGCTTTATCAAATAATATTGCGGATGCTGTTACTTGTATTGCCGTGCTTCATCATATTCCGTCAAACGAAGAACGACAGAAATCGATTAAAGAATTGCATAGAATTTTAAAGCCAGGAGGGATTATGCTTTTATCGGTTTGGAATTTACGTGCTAAAAGATTTTTATCTTGGAAGATGATAAAAAATGCTTGGTTACGAATTCCAGGATTTAAAGGAGGAGATGCTGGAGATTTTCATTATATTTGGAAAGCTGGAAAGATTCCAAAAAATCGATATGTCCATGCTTTTACTTTATCGGAATTTGTTGTACTTTTTGATAAACAAGATTGGGAAATTGAAAAAATTGGAGCTTATGATAGCAAAGGATGGACAAAATGGTTTTTAGGAAGAAATTTGGTTGCAGTTGTGAGAAAATGTTAATAAATATTATATTTTATTTTATTACGAAAATTTAAACGAAAATCCTTGATATTTGATTAATTGAATCAGTGGATAATGTAAAATTAATATTTGATATTAAAAAACAGCCTTATGGCTGTTTTTTGTTACATTGATGGATAGGTTGGAATATCGGGCTGATTTGATGCTTCCGGAGTGGTCGTTTGAGATGGAGAAGAATGTTTGGGAGCTTTGAGTGCATCTTTTAGACCTTTACCTGGTTTGAATTTAGCAACACGAACTGGAGGAATTTGAATATATTCGCTTGGATTTTGCGGATTAACACCGGTGCGTCCGGCACGGGTACGAGCTGTAAATTGGCCAAAGCCGGCAATGGTTACATCTCCGTTGTTAACAAGCTCAGATGTAACAATATCGACAAATGATTCAACCATGTCTTCGGCTTGTTTTTTAGTGACACCTACGCGATCAGATATCACGTTAATAAGTTCAGCTTTGTTCATAGTAAAAGGTTAATTATTTATACATTAGCTTAGCTCGAAAATGAGCTATTAGATAATTATGCTGTAAGCATAGCACAATTTGGCTTAAATTGCAACTATTTCACGTATTTGTTGTATTTTTAAGGCTTTGAAAGTGTTAAGATCCCAACTAACAAAAATGCCATTTATATCAACTTTACCGGATTCAGGGATTTTATAGGGAGTTGTGGACTCAGCTAGAAATCGCTTAATAGAGCTATTTTTTTCAAATCCTATAACAGAATCATGTGCTCCTACCATGCCCACATCGGTTATTTGAATTGTGCCTTGAGGTAATATTTTTAGATCTGCTGTGGGTACATGAGTATGTGTGCCAAAAACCAGATTAGCTCTACCGTCAACATAATGAGCGAAGGCGTTTTTTTCACTAGTAGCTTCGGCGTGGAGGTCCACAATAATGATTTGATTTGATGAATTAGAACATTGTTCTTTCCAAAATCTGTCAAAAGAAAGAAAAATAGAAGCCGATTCTTGAGGCATAAAAAGTTGACCTTGCAAATTTAAAATATTGATTTTAGTATTTTTTATTTTTAAGCGAGACCAACCTTTTCCGGGTAGCTTAGGGTCTACGTTAACTGGACGAATTAAACGATTGGACCAAGTTGGATCATTTAATAAAGGTAGGCCTTGCTGGTTTTCAAAAATATGATGACCTGATGTAAAAAAATCAATACCGATATTACTTATTTCTTGCAAGGTTGCTTTGGTTATACCCCTTCCATGCGCTAAATTTTCAACATTGGCAATTACAAGATCGGTTTTGTATTTTAATTTTAAATTTGGCAATGAGATAGTAAGCGCTTGGCGAGCTATTTTACCAACAATATCTCCAAAAACAAGAATATTAAGTTTTGACATATAATTCTTAAAAGAATGTTTTAAAATGATAATATACGATTATTTTTCTTATTTTGATCTTAAATGTAGAAATATTTAAGGTCAATAATAAAAAATCTCCAAAAAAGGAGATTGTGCTTAAAGTGTAATAAGATAGTTGGTATATGGTCCGAAAGGATTATCAAAAACTGTAAGCTTATGAACTAAATTGATATTAGGATACCATTCTTCTATCTTTTTTTCATACACTTTGTAATGAGGCGGAATATTATCGAATTTGATTTTTTCTGTATCGGTTTTTAGCATGATTGTAATTTCAAAATACAAATTGATTTGTTGGATGTGATCATTACTAGTAATTATGGTAAATCGAGATTCGTATTCGGTTGGCAACATTACGCTATGCAAAAATTCTGATGCTTTATTTGATTTGGATTGCGGAATTTGATAACCGCAGGTTATGCGAGGAGTGGCTTCGCCTAAAATATATCCATTTACTGAAGATTTATCAGATTCGAAAAGCTCTTCGGGTGCGATTATTGATTCATGCCTGCCAATTCGAGTATCAATCGAGGCAAGATAATGCTCGAATCGTGCAAAGCTGTAAATAATCATGATTGCGTGTTTATACGCTGTATTGGAAATATTACAATATGTTAAATAGGGTTGAGTCCCTGGATTATCATCAAAAACAATAATGTTTTTAATTTTTTGTGAAGTTGCAATTTGAGTTATTTGTTCGATATTTAGCGAATTAGCCATGATAAACTCCTTGAGAAGGCATTTGCTATTGTTTCAATATAATATTTAAACGGATTTGTCAATCCTTTGTACGCGCTCACCTATCTTTGCACTCCTTGCTTGATTCTTGATTCAGAATATACCCAATCGGCGTCATTTTGTTTAACGAGCAATGTGAACTCTTACTGTTATATTAGACAAGCTAATTAGCTAGTTTGTGATTAGATTTTTGAGTATCATTAAGTAACAAATGTTTATGGTAATAAATACGTGCTAAATATCTAATGTATAATAGATTGTTTTCTAAAATATTTTTGTATTTATAATTTTTTTGATTTTATTTATATGCTAGAAAAGTGCAATATGTTTTTGAGTTCACATAGCAATAAACAAAAAACGCTGTGATAGCGTTTTTTTGTTTTAGTTATAAAAGCTGTGTATCCAGAGAGATGGATGAAGCGATAATTCATTTAATAAAATTTTTGTTTTTTATGATATGCGATTCAATTTTATTGATCAGTTTTTTGGCAAAGCTCATCATTTCTCCTCGGATGACGAACGTTGCAAGAAATTGGGGTGGTTGAAAGTTACTAGTAAATAGATTAAATATGGCTTGAATTTTGAAATTTTAATTTTGCAGATGCTTTATCCGGACAAGCATATCGGATAAATAATACGCCTTATCTTGTAAGGGAAATAGAAATGAATTGATATGTTAAATTGTTATTTGTAATTTACGAATGTGGTTTTATCTTTCTTTTAAAATTGAGTTTATTTTTTATTTAAATATTTAAAAGGTTTTAGTCTAGCGAATATATGACACTAATGTATTTTGGGGATTTTGTCAAGATATAACAGACAAAATGATTAATATTATTAAAAAAAGAGGTAATAAAATAGATAATTTATCTAAAATAAGCAAAATTATTAATTTAGATTTTTTGTCAATTTATAAAATATATTTAGATATTTTTGATAATTAAGAAAAATTAAGTAAAACTTTTTGTCTAACTACTCTTGACAAAAAATTTAAAATACGATGGATTGTTTGATTTTATTATAGAGAAATTTTAATTTGGAAAATACGAAGTGCGTTTTTAGATTATTTTTTTTCATTATCCCAAGCCAGTTTAAATAAACATCTAACTGTTTGCGCAATTTCTTCACTTTCAATGATGATTGATATGGCTTTTTCTTTAAAAGACATTAGCGCCACTTTTGAGTCATAAACGGAAATGTCACCATTGAATTTTATATTAGGCTTGGTTATCAATTTTCTTTTAGTGGTTTTACGACTTTTAATTTCAGTATCTCCTATTGATAATAGATTTGTAGTTGTACCTAATTTATCGAGTTTTTCTTTTAATGGTTTTAACTCTAATTCACTGAAGTATTCTGCGACTATTTGTTCGTTGGTTAATTCATCAATATGTTTCGGCGAAGTTTTTATAACATCTTCGATAATTGCCTTGATACCTTCACTACCTTCATACATTCGGACGATTGGTTTTTCGCCTCGTTGTATGAGCGACAATTCTTTTGTAAGATTTTTTACTTCTCTAACAGTTGATTCCATTTTTTTGAGTTTGGCTTCCGCAAATGATCTTAGTCTTTCGGGTGATTCGGCGGTAAAGAGGGTTTTTTTACCTTTTTCTACCGAGCTCATCAAACCGAAGTTGATTAAAGATTCTATGGCTGTGTAAATGGCTTGGCGAGAAAGATTGATTTTTTTGTTGATTTCTAAGACGGAGCTTGGCCCAAGCTCGAGTGTGGCTAAATATGTTTTGACTTCACTTTCTAAAAGTCCTAAGGATTTTAATGTTGAGATGATGTTGCGCATATAAATATAGTATAACGTTGTAGCTAAGTAACGGCAATAATAAGATTTGTGATAAAGTATAATATTTAATTTGACCCATTGCATTTCTCTTGAATTAGTAAAGGAGATTATAGAATAAGTATATAAATTTTTTTCTCTCCATTGTTTTAAAAAGAGAGATAAAATTAGTGCTTTGAATAATTAAATATCCCCAGAGAGGGGATATTTGGCTCTGATGGAATTGAAGATTTATCTGGCGTATTCGGTTATTCGAGTTTCTCGAATAAGGGTGATTTTTATTTCACCAGGATATTTGAGTTCTGATTCGATTTTTTTGGCGATATTTCGAGCCAAAGTTGTGGCATTAAAATCGTCGATAGACATGGGATTAACAAACACACGGATTTCGCGACCTGCTTGAATAGCGTAAACTTTATCGATGCCTTCAAAATCTTTTACGATATTTTCTAACTCTTCTAAGCGTTTAACATATTGTTCTAAGGTATCTTTGCGCGCACCTGGACGAGCTCCACTAATGGCATCAGAGGCTTTAACAATAATAGCTTCCAGTGTTTTTGGTTTATCTTCATGATGGCCGATGGATTGATACCAGATTTCTTCGGGGAAGCCAAATTTTTTAAGAATTTGTACACCTAATTCTGGATGACCTCCTTGCAAATCATGATCCACGGCTTTGCCGATATCATGAAATAACCCACCTTTTTTACAAACCGCCACATCTGCACCAAGCTCTTCAGCTAAAGCTGTAGCAATAAGAGAAACTTCGATGGAGTGTTGTAAAATATTTTGTCCATAAGAAGTACGATATTTTAGACGGCCTAAAATTTGGATAAGTTTTGGATCGATGCCAGCCATGGAAATGCCAAGTTGAAATAATGCGTCTTCGCCGGCTTTTTTAATATCAAGTTGCAATTCTTTTTTAGCTTCGTCTACAGCTTCTTCAATACGCCCTGGATGAATGCGCCCATCGGCAATAAGCTTGATGAGCGAACGGCTAGCGACTTGTCGGCGAATGGGAGAGAAGCCGGATACGGTGATCATATTAGGAGTATCATCGATAATGAGTTCGCATCCTGTAAGTTGTTCGATGGTTTTAATATTTCTACCTTCACGGCCGATGATACGCCCTTTCATTTCGTCATTGGGTAATTCAACATTTGTGGTTGTTGTTTCTGCTACATGTGAAGCGGCGATACGTTGTATGGTAACGCCTAAAATATTGCGAGCTTTGCGTTCGATTTCATCTGACTCTAATTGTTCTAATTTGCGTATCCTGTTCATCAAAGTATCTTGATGTTGTTCTTCTACCAAAGAAAGTATGCGATCCATGGCTTGTTCTTGAGTTAAGCCGGCCACTTCTTCTAATTTTTTACTTTCTTCTAATTTCATGGCTTCAATCGTGGCAAGATTTTTGTCTAGATCAGAAGTTTTAATATCTAATGACTTTTTTAAATCGTCGATATCCAGCATTTTTTTAGCTACGGAATTTTCACGTTCATTCAATTCTTTTTGTTGTTTTTTCAAATCTTCCAAAGCCTTTTTTTCTTCTAAACGAGCATCTTCCAAGATTTTGATGGCTTTGTCCTTAGCGCGAACCATTACATCAGCTTCTTTGGTTTCGGCTTCTTTGATGATTTTTTCTGCTTTTTCTTTTGCTTCTTCAATAGATAGTTTGGCTGTTTTGGCTTTTTGTTGGAATATGAATGCGGCTAAGCCGTATCCAACACCTAGACCAAGCGTTAATGCTATAAATGCGTACATAAATTTATACGCTCGGAATTTTGCTCGTTTGTACAAAATTTACGATTCTACGATTAATATCGCAAATGTATGTCAAATTTTTTCAAATTTATATCAAGCGTCATTTGACGTTTATTTATATCTTGAGAGAATTTGGAAAATATTCATTTCTAGAGTATTCGAATGATTTTGAATCTTGCTAAGTCGGTTTCGAATAGTCGTAATCAAAAGAAACCGTAAAAATTGATGTTATTTACAAGACGAACAAGCGCATCCGAGACGGTTAATAACGTTAATTATTTGCGTATATAATGTAGCAGGAAATTTTGATATTGACAATATAGGGAAATATAGGGAAAATTTTCCTTCTAAGAAGAATTGTATACGATTAATTTGTTTTATTGAAGCAAAAAATTATCCATTTTGTAATTTATTAATCAAGACATTGATTATTGTTTAATTTTTTATATTTAACCGAAATATAGATTATAAATTAAATATAAATGTGGTTTTTAGTATTTATGTTATTTAGTGTGGCGAATAGGTAACTGTTGAATTAAATTTCATTTAGATGTTTTGCATCTTTGAGTTCGTATTTGCCAATATGAGTGCGTTTAAGTTCGGAGAGATAGGCTCCGCAACCAAGTTCTTTGCCAATATCGTTGGCCAACGATCTAATATAAGTGCCGGAAGAGCAAGTAACGCGAAATTTTAAAACTGGAAAGTTGTAATTTGTGATGACAAGTTCAATTATATTTACTTTTTTAATTGGGCGAAGATGTTCGACGTTTTTACCGGCGCGAGCAAGAGTGTAGAGTTTTTTTCCATTGATTTTTTTAGCTGAATAAGCTGGGGCTTTTTGTTCAATCACGCCTCGAAATTTTTTTAAAACTTCTTCTACCTCTTCTTGATGAGGAATATGAAGAGCGGAATATGAAATGATTTTTCCAGTAAGATCGTAAGTATCGGAAGTGGCTCCAAGTATGGCTGTAGCTTCGTAGGTTTTATTAAGTCCGACTAGGTTGGTTAATTTTTTGGTTGCTTTATTGATGCCTATAATAAGCAGTCCGGTTGCAAAGGGATCTAGAGTGCCACTATGCCCGACACGACGAGTGTTGAATTTTTTGCGAATTATATTGACAACATCATGAGAAGTCATGTTCGCTGGTTTATTGACAAGTAATATAATATCTTGTTCGAGAGTCATATTTGAAAATCATAAAACAATAAATAATAAATAACAAATAACAATAATATGAAGTTACTTAGCTATTCAAAAAATAAGAGAGTTGACATTGATCACGATTTATGTCGTAATAGAACGACGTTCTAAGCATAAGGAGGGTTTAGGAATGAGAATTTATTTTCCGGCGTTAGAGAGTTTGGAGAAACCCGGAGGATTGTTTGTTCTTTTGTCTCGATTGGGGTACATGCGTGGCAAAAGTCGGCCCAAATATTCTTGCGGTCATGGAGGGGATTTAATTAGTATTTATCGTCCCCCTAAGGCGCTTTTAACACCTTTAGCAAAACGCGGTTTATTAGGTAATACTGGAGCTTTTGAGGATGTTGTTATTTTTGATTATTACGGTTTATACCTTAGAGCTTCAGGTTATGTTGAAAAGCGAACTTGTCCAAAATGTTTTTTTGAGAAATTGATATTAGATATTGGTCCGCTTTGTCCGGTGTGTCGTAAGATTATTCGTAAAGGCTCACGAATATATCTGTTAGAATCGAAAAATTCTGATAAAAGACGTTTATCTAATTTGGTCAAGTTAATGTATGTTGCAGAGGCCAAGAAGGAATGGATGGCGACTTGTTGTTCTATAAAAAGCAGAAAACAGTATGACTCTAAACGATTGATTTGGGATGGTCATATTTGTAATTCTGCTTAATATTAACGCAAACAAAAAGGCTTATAGCAAATTTAGTTTTGTATTTGAAGACGTTAGCGAGCAAGATTGTTTACTACTTTGACTTAAACCGCTTTCAAGCGGTTTTTCTTGACTTTTTAGCCAAAATTTACTATGCTCATTTTTATGAATGTAAGTGATTTAGCTAGGCGTTTAAAAGTTACGCCACAAGAATTATTGGAGCGTCTTCCTAAATTGGGTTTTGATATTGGAGTACGAGCCGTTAAGCTCGATAATCGAATCGCGGAACAGATTTTTAAGAAATGGATTCAAGAACAAAAACGTGAAAGATTACGTGGTCAATTATTGGAATTAACTCATGAACAAGAGGTGGATTCAGATTTTGTAGTGCAAAAAAAGAAAATTATGATTCCTTCAGTGATAGTTGTTCGTGAGTTGGCTGGAAAAATGAATTTGCCGGTGACCAGGGTTATTCAAGTTTTAATGAAAGCTGGTATTTTAGCTTCACAAAATGAGAGATTGGATTTTGAAACCGCTGCTATAATTGCTGATGAACTGGGTTTTGAAGCGGAATTGAAGGAAGATGGAATTGAAAAAAATCGCGATGCTGAAATTGCAGAAGATCGTTTATACGCTAAAATACAAGAAGATCAAAAAGGTCTATATCCTACACGTCCGCCTGTGGTGGTAGTAATGGGGCATGTAGACCATGGCAAAACCAAGACTTTGGATGCAATTCGCAGAACTCATGTTGTTGAAGGCGAAACAGGGGGAATAACGCAACATATTGGCGCGTATCAAGCTATCCGTAAAAATAGATTAATAACTTTTATTGATACTCCTGGCCATGAAGCTTTTACAGTTATGCGTTCAAGAGGCGCGAAGGTTGCGGATATAGCGGTTTTGGTTGTTGCTGCAGATGATGGTGTTCAGCTTCAAACTAGAGAAGTTATTGATATTATCAAGGCAGCAAAACTTCCGTTTATTGTGGCGTTAAATAAAATTGATAAATCTGAAGCTGATCCGGATAGAGTTTTGGCTCAACTTGCAGAAGCTGGCGTTACAACCGAAGCTTGGGGAGGCAATGTACCGATGGTAAAAATTTCCGCTAAAGAAGGAACTGGTATTGATGATTTGTTGGAGATGATTTTATTACTTGCTGACTTGAATGAAGAATCTTTACGTAGTAATCCGAATCAATTGGCTAGTGGAACAATTATTGAATCACATGTTGATAAAAATACAGGTCCTGTTGCTACTGCTTTGGTACAAGTCGGAACTTTGAAATGTAATGATTATCTTGGAGTTCGTGGAGAATTGTCAGGACGAGTTAAAGCTATGCGCGATTATAAGGGAGATGTTGTGGAAGTAGCTCCGCCTGGAACTCCGGTTAAAGTTTTGGGTTTTAAAACAGCTCCATCTGTTGGAGATATATTTGAAGTTCCTGCTAATTGGCGAGAACTGGAAAAACGTAAAGGTAAATCAGGTTATCAAACTGGAAATCAATTCATGTCCACAAAAAACGTTAAAGTTGATGAAGAAGAAAATAAGCAAAAAGCCACGCTGAATATTATTTTGAAAGCCGATATGCTAGGTTCGCTGGAAGCTATAATGGGTATGCTTGATAAGATCAGGCATGAAGCGGTCACAATTGAGATTATTAAGAAGGGTTTGGGCAATATTACTGAAGGAGATGTTGAAGTAGCAAAAACTAGTGATAATTCAATTATTTACGGTTTTAATACAGTGGCGACCACACAAGCTTTGTTGATGGCGCGCGAAAAAAATGTACAAATATGCACTTATAAAATTATTTATGAATTGATTGATGATGTTTTGGCTAGACTGAATGCTATGCTTCCGGATGAGATAATTAGAACCGAATTAGGAAAAGGAGAGGTTGTTGCTATTTTTAGAACCGAGAAAGATAGAATGATAGTTGGTTGTAAAATCAAACAAGGAATGGCAAAATCAGGAGCTAAGATGATAATTTGGCGCAAAGAGGGAGAAGAAGAACAGCCGATAGGGCAAGGAGAAATTGAATCTATGCAAATAGGTAAAGAGAAGGTTAAAGAGGTGATGGCTGGTCAGGAATGCGGAATATCTTATCATGGTAAAGAAAAACTTCAGGTTGGCGATCGTTTGGATATTTACTTTGAGGAATCAAAAACTAGAAAAATTGAAATACCAAGGTAATTTGATTATTGAACCGTGAATTATAATTGTAAATTTTAAAATAAACTGTGATTTTTGGTTATTTTAATAGATATTGTTAATAAGTTGTTGCTAAATGGGTTGCGTATTTTTTGAGTATTATTTATCCTTAGAGCATTAAGTATTATTTTAGTATTTTGATTATAGTATTCCATATTTTGTTAAGATTATTACAATGAATCTATTTAGACAAAATTTGAAATTCAAAATTCAAAATACGTTAAAAATATTATGAGTTTTATATTTACAGATGATAATTTTGATCAAGAAGCATTGCAAAGCAGTTTGCCAACACTTGTTGATTTTTGGGCACCATGGTGCGGACCATGTCAAATGATGGCTCCTATTATTGATGAATTAGCGAGTGAATTTGAAGGTAAGGTAAAAATCGGCAAGTTAAATGTTGATGAGAATCCGATTAAAGCTGGGCAGTTTGGAATCATGTCGATTCCGACCATGCTGTTGTTTAAAAATGGCACCGTGGCTCAACAATTTGTTGGAGGAATGACCAAGGAAGATTTAAAAGCAAAAATCGAAGCAAGTTTGTAAAATTGATTATTAGTTATAAAAAATATTTTAGTTAGAAAAGAGCATAAAATTGCTCTTTTTTGATAAGGAAATATACACGCTCAGATACATACTACACTCTTTTAACCATAGAAGAATATGAAATAAAAGTAAATAATAAAAAGTTTTTAATATTTTAAGAAAAATATAAGTATTAATAAATATTTGGATTTATGATATAATTAAATCATGTCAATTTTTAAAAACAACAACATAAATAATCCTTTTGGAGTTCCTAATACAGGAAACCCTGATTTTCATGGTTTTGTTGAAGCTTATTTATCAGAAGAAGATGCGAAAAGAGTTGCAAAATTATTAGGAGAAGGAGGTGAACAAAATCCAAGCACTCCAGATATCGACTTAGAGAGCGTAATGAGTGATAAAGAGAAAGAAATATTAGAAGCAGTAGAAAAAGAACGTCTTGATCCTCTAAAACGAATCATCGCTTGGGCAAAAAAATACAAACTCGGTGATGAGGATTGGGTAGAAACATACTTTGAATTCAACGATGATGGTTCAGTTGTTTGTAATACTGATTTGAGTCTGACTTTCGTGATAGAATCAGATTTTCCTGAAATTATCAAATATGTGAGGGGCAGTCTCTTTCTTGATATTGGTTTCCTCGCTTCAGTTGAAGGTCTTGAATTGCCAGATGAAATTGAAGGTAATCTCTTACTCATTATTGGCCTCACTTCAGCTAAAGGCTTAAAATTGCCAGGCAAAATTGGAGGAGATCTCTCTCTCAACAATCTTACTTCAACCGAAGGTCTTGAATTGCCAGAAGAAATTGGAGGGAATCTCTCCCTCAATGGCCTCACTTCAGCTAAAGGTCTCAAACTGCCAGATAAAATTGGAAGAGATCTCTCTCTTAATAAACTCACTTCAGCTGAAGGTTTCGAATTACCAAAAGAAATTATAGGAAACCTCTCTCTTAATAGCCTTACTTCAGTTGAAGGTCTCAAACTGCCAGATAAAATTGGATGGAATCTCTCCCTTAATAAACTCACTTCAGCTGTAGGTCTTGAATTGCCAGAAGAAATTGGAAAGAGTCTCTCTCTTAATGGCCTTACTTCAGTTGAAGGTCTCGAGTTGCCAGATAAAATTGGTACACATCTCTCCCTTAATGGTCTCACTTCAGCCAAAGGACTCAAACTGCCAAAAAAAATTGTTGATCTCTCTCTCAATGGCCTCACTTCAGCTAAAGGGCTCAAACTGCCAAAAAAAATTGAAGGTGATCTTTATCTCAATGGTCTCACTTTAACTAAAGATCTCAAATTAACTAACATTAAAATTAAGGGTTATATCCATCTTGACAAAATACCATATTATGAAAAACAAAAACTCCGTAAAAAATATCCTGATTTAAAGATTGTTTAAGCTTTTATCAGTATAATATTACAAGCAACAAATTAAATCCTCCAAAGTGTATTTTTGAGGATTTTTTTATAAATTACAGTATTTCAAAATTATCTAAAACAAATTACCTAGATTTATGATATAATTAAATCATGTCAATTTTTAAAAACAACAACATAAATAATCCTTTTGGAGTTCCTAATACAGGAAACCCTGATTTCCATGGTTTTGTTGAAGCTTATTTATCAGAAGAAGATGCGAAAAGAGTTGCAAAATTATTAGGGAAGAAAGATGAAGGAAATCCAAGCATTTCAGCCAGCGGTTTAGAGGAAGCAATGAGCGATGAAGAGAAAGAAATATTAGAAGCAGTAGAAGAAGAACGTCTTGATCCTCTAAAACGGATCATCTCTTGGGCAAAAAAATACAATCTCGGTAATGAGGATTGGGTAGAAACATACTTTGAATTCAACGATGATGGTTCAGTTGCTTGTCATACTGGTTTGTATTTGAATTCCATGACAGAGCCGGATTTTCCTGAAAGTATCAAATATGTGAACGGATATCTCTCCCTCGATGGCCTCACTTCAGCTGAAGGTCTCGAATTGCCGAAAATAATTGAAGGCGACCTTTTCCTCAACGGCCTCACTTCAGCTGAAGGTCTTAAACTACCAGACGAAATTGGAGGATATCTCTCCCTCAATGGCCTCACTTCAGCTAAAGGTCTCGAATTGCCGAAAATAATTGAAGGAGGTCTTTATCTCAATGGCCTCACTTCAGCTAAAGGTCTCAATTTACCAGATAAAATTAAATGGGATCTCTCCCTTAATAAACTAACTTCAGCTGTAGGCCTTAAATTGCCAAAAGAAATTGAAGGTGATCTTTATCTCAATGGTCTCACTTCAGCTGAAGGACTCGAACTGCCATATTACCTAAATTGCCTCGAACTCAATGGCCTCACTTCAACTAAAGATCTCAATTTGCCAGAAAAGATTGGAGGATATCTCTCCCTCGATGGCCTCACTTCAACCGTAGGTCTTGAATTGCCAAAAGAAATTGAAGGGAGCCTTTTCCTCAACGGCCTCACTTCAACCGTAGGTCTTGATTTAACTAATATTACAGTTTTGGGTTATATCCATCTTGAAAAAATACCAGATCATGAAAAACAAGAACTCTGTAAAAAATATCCTAATTTAAATATATCGTGAGCCAAGAATCAAGCAAATAAAGAGTGCCATATGCGGTGGACGCGTACACCTCACAAATCTTTAAATCTTCGTTCACCCATCCAATTCTTAACCCAAGAATACTCCAAGGAGTGCCATATGTGGTGGACGCGTACAGAAGGTTGACAAAAAACAGGTTTTTGACTAAAATAAGCCCATCATCGATTGAAGCATGATTTGCTCTCGTATTTGATTTTGTGTCTGGTAACACAATATTCAAAAAATAAAGTATAAAATAATAAATAACAAAGTGCTGTAAATCTTATTATTTATTAATTAAAAATTAGCAAGTGTTAGTATGTTACACATCAGATTAACTCGTATCGGTAAAAAGAAACAACCTGAATATCGTTTTATTGTTTGCGAAAAATCACGAGATCCTTGGGGTAAAGCTTTAGAAATTTTGGGTCATTACAATCCAAGAACCAATCCACCAACAATTTCATTAAAAAATGATCGTATAACATATTGGATATCCAAAGGAGCGCAATGCTCAAATACGGTTTGGAATTTGTTGTTAGATCAAAATGTCGTAAAAGGAGAGAAGCGCAAATCTATTAAACTTTCTAAAAAACGTCGGGAAAAAATTGCTAAAAACAATAAGGCGAAGGAAATGGCTAAAGCCGAGGCCATTAAAAAGAAAGAAGAAGTAAAAGAAGATTCTAAATCGGAGGTTGCAGAGCAATCAACCGGAGAAAATATCCAAGCATCAGAATAAATTAAAAAAAGAGAGCGTAAGCTCTTTTTTGCTTATTATAGGTATAAATTGACACTTTATCGTTTTAGTGATATACTTTTTGCATATTTTAAACAATGGTGCTGTTTAAAATACGTTAATTACATTTAATAACACTTGTTGCACCGAAACGTGATCACTTACTTTGGCGTGTATTGTATATCATATAATATACAAAAAGTTTGTGAGAAGTGAAAAAGAAGCAAGTAGTAAATTCAGAATCCGTGCCGAATATGTCGTTATTTGTGAAATAGCGAATACGATATAGCGTCCGGATATTTCGCCGATATGGCAGAAGAGTTTAAGGATCAGCAGTTTATTGAATTCTTGGTGAAGTCCATCGTGAATCATCCTAACGATGTTCGTACCGAGAGAACGGTTGACGAACGCGGTGTACTCATCACCCTCTACATCAATCAAGATGATATGGGTTATGTTATCGGTCGCCAAGGTCAGACCGCGCGCGCGCTTCGTATTTTGTTAAAAACAGTCGGAGCTAAAGAAAATGCGCGTGTTAATCTTAAGATTTTTGAACCAGAAGGCGCACGTCAAGCGCATCAAGGTCAAAAATCTACAGCTCCTCGCGGAGAAGAGGCTTCGGTTAGCGATCAAGATTTAGCGGATCTTGGAATCTAATAATTAGACATTAATCGCGAAATACTAATCAACTAAGAAATATTATTTCGCAATATATTTTGAAAAGAGGCGCTTAGGCGTCTTTTTTCTTTGCGCAGAAATATATTTATCTGGACGATGTACGATGTACGATGTACGATGTACTAATCTTATATGAAAAGACAAAAAAAGTTACATGTTGATGTTTTAACCATTTTTCCGGAAATGATTGATAAATACGCATCTTTATCAATTTTGGGTCGCGCGCAAAAAGCTGATTTGTTAAAAGTGTCAACACACAACTTAAGAGAATATACTAATAATAAACATGGTCATGTTGATGATAGGCCATTTGGCGGCGGGCCTGGAATGATTCTTCAAATTGAACCGATTTATAATACCATGAAAGCCTTGAATCTAATTGATGATTGTGCGTTGAAAAAAATAAATAAGAAATTGATTAAATCGGAAACGACTCTAGGAAAATCAAAAATTAAATTAAAAACAGCGGTTATTTTGACTAGCGCAAAAGGTAAATTGTTTACTCAAAAAGAAGCAAAAAGATTATCTGTTTATGATAGGCTTGTATTTATTTGCGGGAGATACGAAGGCGTTGATGAAAGAGTGGCTAAATATTTATCGCATGAAGAATTTTCTATAGGGCATTATATTTTAACCGGCGGAGAATTGGCTTCTCTTGTTATGATGGATGCAATAGCCAGATTAAGACCCAGGGTTTTAGGCAAAGAAACATCTCTTAATGAAGAATCTTGGAGTAATGGATATAATCGCGAATATCCTCAATATACTAGACCAGAAGAGTTTTTAAATAGAAAGGTTCCCAAAGTGTTGATTTCCGGAGATCATAAAAAAATCGCCGAATGGCGAAAGAAAAAATCTAAATAAATATTTTATTTACGAATTTTTCTTTTTGATTTATTTTTAGTCGGATTGTTTTTTGTCATTAAAAATACGATGCTTAAAATTGTGGCAAGAAGTCCTAAACCAAACATGGTGTAAAATAAGAGAGTGTAGCCATAATTGTAGGCTATGAAACCTCCAAATATGGCAACCATGGCTAAACAAAAAGTTAATATGTATCCATGGATGTTGAGCAATGTTTCGTGCAGAAGCTCTTCAATGGTTTGATGAGTTAAATACATCCAAGATGTTTTTAAAAATCCAAATCCCAATCCAAGCAATATTTGCGCTAAATAGATGTGTGTGATTTCAATTGAGTATAAATAAACGATCGGTGTAAGGGTTATTAAAATGGATCCGAAAAATAATCCGCCTTTGGCGCGTGTTGAAACTTTTTCATGCGACATGAATAAGGCAAAAATCCAGCCAAAAAAAGCTTTTGATATTAAAAAAATGGAATAGGCTAGAGCTACGTTAAAAATAGTGGCTCCGTTAATGCGTTCAACTAAGAATATTGGTAAAATTGGCAAGATTAATCCAAACGAAGCGGCAAGTAATAAGTCGATGGAAGCGATGAGTTTGATTCGTGCATTTACCATATATTTTTTGCTTTATGGATTCCAATACGGTTATATATTAAAATCATAATTATGGTTGCGCAAAAAAGAGTTGTTCCTACATATAATAATAAAGAAGGGATACCCTGTTCTTGAGCAATGAAACCGCCCAATGCGGCTAAACCCGCGGCAATAAGAGTTCCGGCTGTATAAAAAGGTTCATTAAATTTTTCGGTAGGCAGAGCGCAAGTTTGATTTATCAATCTGGACCAAGCTGGTTCGGAAAATGCTACTCCAATGCCGTAAAGCATTTGAATTACATAAATATCCAACATGTCGCGTGAAAGCAAGTATAAAAAAGGTGATAGAACAATAAATACACTGCCAAACCAAAGAAGGTATTGGATACGAAAACCTCTGGAATCGGATTGTGATGATAATCTGGTAAAAGGACGAATGATAGAAAATGTCATTAAGAAAATAGCTTCAGAGATACCTACTGTTAACAAATTGGCGTTGGGGATCTTTTCAATTAAAAATAAGGCAAAAATTGGTGTTAGTAAACCAAATGCAATGAGGTAAAACATGTTACCTTGCACTACGGTGCGTAACCAGTTATTCATGAAAAGATTATAACATACTTTGAGGTTTGGTTGCTAATTATTAAAAATATTTGGATCTCAAACATTGGTTAAATTTATTTATATTTTTTGTTCTTATTAGCTTGAAGTTTTTTATATTTATTAGATTAATAAAAAAAGTTTATGAGGTTTATTAATCATTAGGATGTTTGTTTTTGGCGCAAAAATTTATTCCTTTGGATGTGCTTGTAACTTATTGGCCAATAATATTGATTTTGATTGGTATTTATTTACTTTGGCGCTCTAATCGATAATTGAAGTTTTTTTGTTAAAATAATAAAAAGATTGATAATTATTGACGTAAATATTGCCTAAAATTAGGGATTTTTTTTATTTTTGTCTAATTACCCTGTACAGTTAACCTTCAAGGGTGACTCTTTTTAACTGACTATCGCGATTTCTAAGGTATTGATTAAATCTTTCATATGGAGTCATCCCATGCATGTTCTTGCCAAGATGAATCCGTTTTTTGTTA
>Ga0302241_1000345_pt1 | contig 43987 bp, 38 predicted proteins | sample AAG_UR_Arg_MG_FD_193532 | JGI IMG/M metagenome (GOLD analysis project Ga0302241, IMG submission 193532) | Enriched activated sludge microbial communities from anaerobic digester in WTTP, New Holstein, Wisconsin, United States - AAG_UR_Arg | ecosystem: Engineered > Bioreactor > Anaerobic >... | reverse complement strand
TACGTGTTACTCACCCGTTCGCCACTCTCTGATGCCCGAAAGCACCATACCGTTCGACTTGCATGCCTAATCCACGCCGCCAGCGTTCGTCCTGAGCCAGGATCAAACTCTCCATCATAATTATAATGATTTTTGACAAGAGCCTTTCCTCTCATTCCCACTCTATATACTTGATAAAGATCTTAGCGTCCGGATGCAAGCATCATCAAACGCACGTTTTGTCATTAGTTTGAAATGCCGTTTTTTTGTCAACACAAATCTTTCGACAATTATCTCTACTCAGGACAGATGCATCATATAACACATTTAAATAATACACTGTTACAGCAGGCTAAAATATTTTCGTATTCATGCCAATCTCCGGTTATAAACTCTATAATACCGGAATTAAGTAAGCCAATCTACCCGGAATCAGAGCGTCTTTCCATAAGGCATTTACCCAAAAATGACGCTATGCGGAAGAAAAGATAGGAGCAGTAAGTGTTTATCGCATAATTACCCCATTCTCATAACTGAGAATCTATCTGACCTACCATAGTGCTCCATCCTTTGCTGCTAAAGCATTCCAAGCCATCATCCTTAGGTCATCCTTATAAATTATAAGGTTGACCCCAGGTTGACCCAGTCTTGACGGAGAGTTTGAAAGCTGAGCGAAAGAGGTTCTGGCTGTTGTAATCCTGATTTGTGTCGGGACGTTTTGAAATTCTGCACTTGACACAATACGTATTGTGGCTGAGAAGGATAACAAATGAATAAAACTATCAACAAACAAACTGAACGCGCGATTGTTCTGCTGAGTGGAGGCATGGACAGCCTGGTGACCGCGGCAATAGCCAACAGGGACTGCCGGGAGCTGTTCTTTATGCACGCCAACTATGGGCAACTCACAGAAAAGAGGGAGTTGCAAAGCTTTATTGAGCTGTGTAAACATTTCAAGCCCAAACAGTCGAGAATCCTCAATTGGGATTGGTTTGCGCAAATAGGCGGTTCCGCTTTGACAGACCCATCCATCGAACTCCCCTCCAGCACGGAACAAGAAGGTATTCCGATTACCTATGTGCCTTTCCGCAACGCCAATCTGCTGGCTGCCGCCGTTTCCTGGGCTGAGGTTTTGCATGCTGAAGCCATCTATATCGGAGCGGTGGAAGAGGACAGCAGCGGTTATCCAGACTGCAGGGAAGTTTTCTTCCGTGATTTTGAGAAATTGATACAGACAGGTACCTGCAACGAGTTCCCCATCCACATCGAGACACCGGTGTTGCATCTTAGCAAAGCGGAGATCGTGAAGCTGGGCATGGAGTTAGGGGCGCCTTTTGCCCTTGCCTGGAGTTGCTATCAGGATAACGATGTTGCTTGCGGCGTTTGCGCAAGTTGTCGCCTGCGCCTCAAAGCCTTCGCCCAGGCAGGTTATAAAGACCCCATCCCTTATAGAATCAGACAGGCTACCGATGAATAAGAACATCCTGATCATCCTTACCGGCGGCACCATCTCCATGAAAGCCAAGGGAAGCATGGGCGTTGTACCCAGCTCCGAGTTGGCTGGCCTGCTGCGTGAATTCCCTCAACTGGCCAGTGTGGCTAATATTGACGTCTTTGAATATATGAATCTGCCCAGTCCCTATATAACTCCTCAAATGATGCTGGAACTGGCCAGGCTGATCGATCTGAAGATAATAGACTATGACGGAGTGGTGATCACCCACGGCACGGACACGCTGGAAGAAACAGCCTATCTGTGCGACTTGGTGCTCACAACACGCAAACCGGTGGTCTTCACCGCGGCGATGAGAAGCGGTAGCGATATCGGCCTGGATGGCCCCCGCAACATCGTTGGAGCGGTGAGGGTAGCCAGCCATCACGACTCGGCTGACAGAGGGGTTCTGGTGGTTATGAACGACGAAATCCATACCGCCAGAGATGTGGTCAAATCGGATACCGGCAAAGTGGATGCCTTTCGCTCAATTGGATATGGCCCTCTGGGAAGCGTTGATCCGGACACCATCGTGTACCATCGCAGCGCTCTCTACAGGGAAAACGTGTGGACAGACAGATTGGATACAAATATCGATCTGATCAAAGCAGTAGCAGGCATGGATGGTAAATACATACTCAGCTCAATAGACAGCGGCGCCCGGGCAATCGTTATCGAAGCTTTTGGCCGTGGAAACCTGCCCAGGGATATTTTGCCAGAGATCAAGCAAGCACTCGCCCAGGGAATCCTGGTGGTGATCAGTTCCCGCACCTATACCGGAAGAGTGCTGTCTGAATATGGTTACGAAGGCGGCGGCAAGCATCTTGAAGACTTGGGCTGCATTCTGGCAGGAGATCTGAAGGGTGTGAAAGTGCGATTGAAACTGATGGCTTTGTTTGGCAAATACAACGATCCTGACCTTGTGAAGCGTTTCTTTTTGCAAAGCAGGAACTGAGGAAGCTTTTTGATGCCCGAGACAGTGAAAAAGATAGCTTTGTTGGGTCCCGCGCCCCCCTTCAGAGGCGGAATCTCCCAATTTGCCCTGATGCTTGGCAGAGAGTTCTCGCGCACAGGACATGAGGTGAAAATGTACACCTTCAAGCGGCAGTATCCCAAGCTCCTTTTTCCCGGAGGAGAACAGACCATATCGTTCTCTGGCCTGGAAGGAATATCTGTGCAGCGTGTCTTTACCCCCTATCTGCCTCAAAGCTGGAGATACGCCGTCAGTGAAATCCGCGTCTGGAAACCTGATCTGCTGATCGTATCATATTTCCTGCCCTGGTTTGCCCCATCATATACTTGGATATTAAAGAAACTGGCGGATATCCGGATTGTATGCCTGGCGCATAACATTGATTTCCATGAGAAATGGCCGGGAGCAGACCTTCTGAGCAAAAGGCTCTTTGCCCGGTGCCACAGCATAGTGCTCTTATCCGAAGCATGCAAGCGCGATCTACAGAGGAAGATGCCCAAACATATAGCAGATAAGGGAATCTCCGGTTTTCATCCCATCTATGATTGTTACGCAGACAATCATGCCTCAAGGGAAAAACCCTCTCAGCCCACGGCTCTGTTTTTTGGCCTTATCAAGCCCTACAAAGGACTGGATGTCTTGTTGGCTGCCACCAAGCAGGCTCTGAAGGTAATACCAGAGCTAAAACTGATAGTTGCAGGTGAAGTTTACGGGAACAGCGAGCAGTATCTGCAGATGATACGCAGGCTGGGGCTTACGGAGGTTGTGGAAACACATTTCAAATACATTGGCGAAGATGAAATCGGGCAGCTCTTTCAAAGAAGCCAGGTTTGCGTCCTGCCATATAAAAGCGCCACGCAAAGCGGAGTGATTTCCACATCTTACAATTTTAACGTGCCTGTGATTGCGTCTGACGTCGGTGGTTTGAGCGAGTATATCAGCCCCGGTGAAACAGGCTTACTGGTGCCGCCTGGCAATCCAGAAGCACTGGCTCAGGCTATGATCCGCTATTTTAAGGACGGGATGTATCTTTCCATGAGCAGCAATATCCCTGCCTATAAAGAACAGTATTCCTGGCAGAAACTGGCAGATATATTTCTTCAAGCCTGAGATGAAGCTGTTACTGATCACCTATTACTTTCCTCCCTGCGGCGGAGCTTCGGTGCAGCGCTGGCTGAAGTGGCTGCCGGAGCTTGTGCGTCTGGGTCACGAGATTACCGTTATCACCACCCTGAATGGCGATTATCCGGTTTTGGATGAAAGCTTGCTGAAAGAAGTTCCCAAGGAAGTCAAAGTGCTTCGCGCACCATCCCCAAGCCCGGGTAAGCTGTGGAAACTACTGTTCGGAGCCAATAGCCGGTTGCCCCATGGCAACCTGAATAACTCCAAAGACAGTGGATTCCTGCGCAGGGCAATAGTATGGATCAGAGTCAACCTGATCATTCCCGATTTGCGCAGGATATGGAATCCCCGGGCTTATAAAGCGGTAGTTGAACACCTAAGAAACAAACCTACAGACCTGGTAATCACCACAGGTCCACCACATTCCACGCATCTGATCGGATTGAAACTCAAGACCAAATATAAACTCCCCTGGGTCGCTGACTGGAGAGACCCCTGGACGGGTATTTATTATCTGAAGTTAAACCCACCCTGCGCTTTGAGCAGACAGATAAATCTTGGGCTGGAGCGCAAGGTTGCCAATAGCGCGGATATGAATATCGTGGTCTCACAGCATTTGGCCCGACATCTGGGAACAGCAAAAACCACTGTGATATACAACGGCTACGACGCCACCAAGCTTGGCACCCTCGATGATCCCTCCCCGCCAGAACAGGCTAATAAGTACAAGATCAAGTACATTGGCAGGGTCACAGAAGGACAGAAGCTCTTCGATATGCTGAACCTTATCCGCAACACCCTGGGGGACAAGGAGTACGAACTGACTCTTTTGGGCACGGGATTAAATAATGAACAGTTGTCTCAGTTGCGTGGTATGCTGGGCTCAAAATTGCGAATTGTGGATTTTATTCCGCATAATGATGCCCTCAAGGAAATGGCCGATGCTCATTTATTGCTGTTGCTGATCAACTATTATGAGGGATTTGAGGGCATGTTGACCACCAAGCTTTTCGAGTATCTCGCCAGCGGGGTGGAGATTCTTTGCCTAGGCCCGCGTGGGAGCGAGGCTGAGCAATTGATCGATACCTACCAGGCAGGACAGTGTTTTGACCTGTCTGAGGCAGAAACCGCGGCTCTGTTTATAAACAACAGCTATCGGGCCTGGCAACAGAATACGAGGACAGTTAGAAGCATGGATATCTCAGCTCTAAGTTCGCAGCAACAAGCTCTTAGCTTGAACGATGTTTTGCTTGGGCTAAAAAAACATTGACAAAAACAACTGGCATTTAACTTGTGTGCAAACGATTAACATAATACGAGGAAAATCATGCCCCAACACAAATCTCCAATGAAACGAATGAAGACTGATGCCAAGCGTCAAGCTCGCAACAACTATGTGAAACGCACACTCAAAACTCTGGACAAACAGATCCGTTCCGAAATGCCTGCCGAAGAGAAGCAGGAATTGCTGGACAAGATCTATTCGCAATTGGATAAAGCTGCCAAGAAAGGTGTAATTCACAAGCGTACAGCTTCCAGACGCAAAGCGAGAGTGGCTGCATACATTAATAGCCTTAAATAGAAGTATTTGACCCCGATGGCCGGCATGGCTCTTTGTAATGTGGCTTGCCGGCTAATGACGTAATCAGGTGGCAACTGAGCAACTGACCTTTGAGCAGTATGAAACGTAAGCGCAGCTTCATTACCAGAGTCTTGCGTTTCGTTTGGAAGACTCATCTGTGGTTCTGGGGCATAGTGGCCCTTCTCAGTATCGTTTACAGTTTCGTTAACCCGCCTGTCACCCCTCTGATGCTGCAACGGTATCTGATCCGGGGCTACACTTGGCACAAACGTGAGTTTATCAGGCTGGAACGCATCCCCAAGCGCACAGTAAACATGACTATCGCGCTTGAGGATGGTAATTATTACAAACACTTCGGCTTTGAATGGAAGATGGTAAAAGAGGCTTGGCAGAAAAACAAGAAGTCTGGCAGGATCCGCTTCGGGGCAAGTACCATCAGCAACCAACTGGCACGCACCATATTCCTGACCACAGACCGCAACTATCTGCGCAAGTATTTGGAGATCCAAGCCACCTTGATTATGGAAATCATCATGAGCAAGGACAGGATGTTGGAGCTGTATCTGAACTATGTCGAATGGGGCAAGGGGGTGTATGGAATTGAAACCGCATCCCGACACTATTATGGCACAAGCTGCAGGAACCTGAGCCGGGATCAGTCCATGCGCCTGATCAGCATACTGCCTACACCAATTCGCTATTCACCCAACCATCTTTCCGCCTCAGCCAGGCAACGTTACAGAATGCTGCAAAGGTACTTTTGACCCAAGAGACTATGGAAGAGCGATTCCTATACCACATCTGGGATGCCGGGCATATGCAAAACGAGCTCAGGACCGTTACCGGCAAATCAGTACAGGTCAAGTATCAGGGACAGTATAACACCAACCGCGGACCGGACTTTCGCAACGCGCTGATCGAAATCAGCGGTGAACTACTCAGGGGCGATGTGGAGATTCATTTGAACAGCAACGATTGGATCGCCCACAATCACCATGAAGACCACTATTACAATCAGGTAATCCTGCATGTGGTGCTGAATAGTAATGGGAAAAGCCAGACCATCAAGGAAAACGGTGAGGCGGTCGAAGTCCTGGAACTAAAAAACCAGCTTAGCCAGGATATCGAGAAACTGCTTGCAGATCAGAAACTGGCGGAAAGAGCTGAACCATCTGGTTATTGCGACCTGTTATCCGCGGTGGATAACGATACGCTTGTCAGCATCCTAAACTTCCAGGGCATCCAGCGCTTCCGCAGCAAAGTGCGTAGATTCAATGCCATGCTGTCTCTCAGCGACTTCGATCAGGTTCTGTATGAAGGGATCATGGAAGCGCTGGGTTATGACAAAAACAAGCTCAACATGCTCAGCCTTGCTCAGGCCCTGCCTTTGGATAAAATCAAAGAATGGCGTAATGAAGGAATGACAGCCTTGGACCTGATTTCCATATATTGCTGCGCCAGCGGCTTGATTAATAGATGTAAAAACCTGCTTAAGCCGGAGTTGTACAGGATACTGATCAATGCCTACGAAAAACAGAGGTTCTTTGCCAGAAACCTGGAAATTGACTGGCAATTGTTTCGTATCAGGCCAGCTAATCACCCTGTTTATAGATTGATCGCGGTCAGTGGATTGGTTTTCCGGACGCTGGATCAGGGATTGTTGAGTTATGTGCTGGACAACCTGCCAGATATTGAAAGGAATGCCAAAAAGGCCTTTGCTTCTTTCTCCAAAGTTTTTTCAGATTCAGTTCTCCCCGGCACGGAACATTTGCCTAAACCGGGAAGGACGGTTACCGCCAACATATATATAAACATTCTATTGCCTTTACTGGCTTTGTATTACGAAAAGCTGTCCAAGCATGAGCGGGCAAGGCAGGTTGTGGAAATGTACTCCTCCTTTCCTTCCTTGCAGGACAATCACATCACACGTTTTATGGCACGATATCTGAGTCCCGCTCAGCAGAAAATAGCCAGCAGCAAATGCATACACCAACAAGGTCTGATCGACCTGTTTTACCGCTATTGCAACTATCATTTATGCCAGGAATGTGTGTCGTCCCGAGCCAGAAATGGATAAAAAGATTGACAGATAAGTTTTGAAAGAAGATTAAGGTATGCATGTATTTTTGATTGATCCTGAACGAAGCGACCAATCTGTTCCAGATAATATGATGTTTTGAAGGTAATGACAATGATTAGAAAGTTCATTCTTGTAGCTCTCACGCTTATCATGATTCTGACCGTTACATCCTGCAACAAGGATAAGGGCAAGCTTCCCGACGGCAAGGAAAAGGTGACCGAGTATGCCACCATTAATTCCGTCAAATCGCTGTTCCTGGCCTTGAATAGCGCGGAATACTCATCCCTTAACCTGAGACTCTCCAAGGCGGACTACAAGGCCAAAGGCGAAGCGGCAGCGGATGCTTTTAACTGGGGTATGGTCAATGCGGACTTGTTGACGGCACTTGCTTCCAATGATGTTAGAAGCCTGCAGGGAATCGCCTCGCATCTGAAAACCCTGTCGCCTACCTTAGCCCTTTCCAGTGTGGCTGACGAGTTTGACCGGCGCTCGCGCCAGATTGTAAAGGAAGGCAATATCAGGGAGATGGATAAGCTCGTAAGCGGCCTGATAACCACCGTTGACCTCAAAATGATGGATGCCGGCCGGTATGATCTTTACACATATATGAGCCTCGGAGCCTGGACCCAAGCTGTACATCGTCTGGCAAGCCTGTTGGAGAAGCATGGAGAGCAGACCCAGACAGGTATCCTGATACAAACGGAAAACTGGGAAAACCTGTTGCACAATCTGCAATTGATCGATGCCACAGATTATCATCCGGGCATGGAAAAAACACTGCCATTGGTCAAGCAGCTTGCGGCAGTTTCCAAACAAAGCGTCGATGGCACATTAAACAAGGCACAGATGAGCAGTATAGTTGCCCTAACCGATAGCTTGATCGCAGTTTATAAATAGATGCGCGCGAGGATTTATGAAATTCGCTAAGTTGATTGCAGTTTGTTTGTTCCTCTGGATATCTGTGGTTGGAGAAGCACAGGAATTTAATGCCATTGATTATCCCTGGGACAACGGTTCGGCCCTGTTGCTCAGGTGGCAACTGGATCCATCCCGAGATTCTCTCAGCCTGCAAAAGCCTGATTCTTCGGGCGTTTATCGTGAGTTTTTCAACGAATTCAGCCAGTCAGGTGAATGCAAGGACGGAGACCTTGTCGCGGACACACAATACAAGTATCGCTTGATATCTTATGCGGCTGACCGCTCAGACAGCCTGGTGCTGGAAGCTTCTGCGCAGCCCAGGCAGCAGTGGTTTGCGATGGGGAAGCTTTCATTTTTGATCCTGCTCCTTGTGATCTGCGCTGCGATACTATACTTTATCTGGTCTGCCAGACGCGGAAAAGACCTGTTCATACGAAGGATCAGCGGCCTGGACAGCATGGAAGAGGCAATAGGCAGGGCCACTGAAAAGGGCAAACCCATTCTCTTTGTGCCAGGCATTAGTGACCTGGACGACATCCAGACCATTGCTGCCCTCAATATTCTCAACCATCTTGCCTTTAAATCTGCTGAATACAATACTGACCTGATAGTGCCCTGCCGTTTTTCCATGGTGCTCTCCGCGGCACGTGAAACGGTTAAGGAAGCGTATTTAAGAGCGGGCAAACCAGACCAGTATCGTGAGGAAAATATCTTCTACGTTACGGACGACCAGTTTGGCTTTGTGGCTGGCGTGGATGGCATCATGGTGCGCGAACAACCGGCGGCGAACTTCTTCCTGGGAGCTTTCTGGGCAGAGTCGCTGATCCTCACCGAAACAGGTTTCGGAACCGGCGCCATTCAGACCGCTGGCACTGGCCAGCCCCATCAGATCCCTTTCTTTGTGGTTTCCTGCGACTACACTCTGATCGGTGAAGAGCTCTTCGCTGCTTCGGCTTACCTCTCCCGGGATCCCCATCAGTTGGGAAGCCTCAAAGGTCACGATTTCGGCAAGCTGTTGGTGATCCTACTGATCTTGATTGGTATTGCCATGGAAATTGCCGGACTGACATGGTTCAAACAATTCTTTGTAGGGGGAAATTGAAATGAAACGCAACGTACCTTTGGTCCTGGCCTTCATCAGTGGAATGTTGGTTATTATCTCAGAGTTTATACCGCACTATCCATTCGGTTTGATAGAAGAGACCCTTACAGGCTGGTTTATGATCGTCTCCAGCTTTGCAATCCTGCTGGGCCAGATCAGTCTGATCTCGGCTAACATCAACCGGGTTGCTGAGAAAAGCCAGAACTGGCAGTACTACTTGGCTGGCCTTATCAGTTTTGCCGTGATGGTGACAGTTGGCCTGCTCTGGGGAATGGAAAACACGCCTGGCATCCTGGGTCAGGGAGCAGGCATAACTGCCAAACTGGGCAGCAAACCATTCGACTATATCTTCGAATATGCCTATATGCCTCTTTCGTCCACCATGTTTGCCCTGCTGGCATTTTACATTGCCTCGGCAGCATACAGAGCTTTTATAATCCGCAATTTCGAATCCAACCTGCTGATGATCACGGCGGTGATAGTGATATTAGGTCGCACCAGCTTCGCAACCTCCCTCACTTCCTGGGTGCCAAAGTCGCTGACCCTGCTTCACTTGCCAGAACTTACAGACTTTATCATGCAATACCCCAACACAGCCGCGCAACGCGCAATCATGATCAGCGCCGCGTTGGGGGTGATCGGAAGTTCCCTTAGAATTATTCTGGGTATAGAACGATCCTATCTGGGAGGTGGCAAATGACCTCCAAAGAAAGAACAGTATTGGAACGCAGGATCGTTTTTCTTGTCTTGGCCATTGCCGTAGCATTGCCACTTGTCTTTCCGCTGGGATTGAAAACACAGGTTACCCCTCTCACTGAAAAGGCTTACAATCTGGTGGAATCGGCACCCTCAGGCTCCGTGGTGTTGCTCTCTTTCGATTACGACCCCTCCACGGTCACAGAGCTTCAGCCGATGGCGCAAGCGGTGATCGAACACGCATGGAAAAAGGGACACCGGATCATAGCGACTGCCATGTGGCCTCAGGGCTCTCAGATGGCGGATATGGCCTTTGCGGATGTTCAGAAAAAGTTTGATAACAGCAAAGAATATGGTTTGGATTACATTAATTTGGGTTACAAGGTCGGAGGCATGGTCACCATGCAGGCAATGGGCAGAAGCATGGAAGCAGTGTACCCCAAAGACATGTCTGGACTTGACTATAAAGACATCCCCATGCTAACCGGCATCAAATCCTTGCAAAACGTCAAGTATGTGTTTTCCTTTTCCGCCGGTGATCCCGGGCTTACCCACTGGATCATGGTGGCCAGAGACAAATATGGTATTCCCGTTGCTGGTGGAACCACCGCTGTCAGCGCTCCCGGTTTCTTACCCTTCGTTAATGACCAGATGCAGCTTCATGGCTTGTTAGGAGGTCTGAAAGCGGCCGCCGAATATGAATTTCTGCTCGGTTACGAAGGCGCGGCCAGCCTAAACATGAATCCCCAGTCAGTAGCCCACGTGCTGATATTGATACTGATTGCCATCGGCAACGTGAAAGCCTGGCGCAAGCGCAAAACCATTCAACAGGAGGCCCGTAAAAATGCCTGAGTTCATGACTGTATTTGGAATCTGGCTGGGGGCCTTCTTCACCCTCAGCATCTTCAGCTTTCTATATAAAGACAACCCCTTCTACAAACTCGCTGAACAGATCTTTGTGGGCCTGTCAGCCGGATATTGGCTGATCTATTCCATATTCAACGTTTTGGTGCCCAATCTGATAACCAAACTGTTCTTCGATTTTGGCAACAACATAATCCTGCTGGTGCCATTGGCTTTGGGCATCATGATGCTCTTCCGAATTATTCCATCTACGCAGTGGGTCAGCCGCTATCCCATAGCAATCGTGGTCGGTACCTCCGCTGCCATAGCGATGCTGCGTACCATGCAGACCAATCTGCTCACCCAAGTCACAGCCACCATGGTCAACCCCTTCCAGTTTTCTTCGCCTGTGGCGATTGTGGGAACCATTCTGGTGATTCTGGGTACCATCTGCGGCATCTATTTCTTCTATTTCAGTAGAAAGCAGGAGGGAATATACGCCGTTCCTTCCAAAATCGGCATTTGGTTTTTAATGATCAGTTTCGGAGCCTCATTCGGCTATACCGTGATGGCACGTATCTCACTGTTGATCGGCAGGCTGGATTTCCTGTTGAGGGATTGGCTGCATATCATTAAGTAAATTAGGAATATAAGATGTTGCAGCTACATCAACGCTTCATTCAGGTCGCGAAAAAGACTCCGGACAACATTGCCGTTTACGACAAAGCCACCGGCAAAGATTACACCTATGGCAGGCTGTTGATCGCTTCCCTGATCCTCAAAGAGCATCTCGGCAAGATCAAAAGCAGATACATTGGCATCCTGCTGCCCACCTCGGTTGGCTGCATGCTGGGAATACTTGGCTCCCTGATGAGCGGCAAGATTCCGGTGATGATCAACTATTCCACCGGCGCGATAGAAAACTGCCGTTACGCCAGGGAAAAATGTGGCTTCAAGACCATCCTGACCAGTAAAAAACTGCTCGACAGGCTTAATCTCCAGCCCATAGACCACATGATATTTGTGGAGGACATCCTGGCCCAGGTCACGACCCTGGCCAAGATCAAAGCTGCAATGCTTTCCAAGCTTCCCTTTATAGTGTTGAAGGGGATGGTACACAGCGGCCCACTTAGCGAGATCAGTGTGATCCTGTTTACCAGCGGTAGCGAAAAAGAACCGAAAGCCGTGCAGCTTTCACACCGCAACATATTGCACAACATAGACGCCGTTCCCAAACTGGTAAAATTGGATCACACAGATGTGTTCATGTGCATGTTGCCACTTTTCCACGTTTTTGGCCTTACCACCAATTTCTGGCTACCCCTCTTGTTGGGTTCTTCCCTGATTGCCCATCCCAATCCCCTGGAGTTTAAGAGGATCAGCGACCTGGCACGTCAATACCGGATCACTTTTATGACGGCGACACCCTCTTTCTTCTATGGATATTTAAAAAAATCTGCCCCTGGTGACTTTGCCAGCATCAGATTCGCCATCGCTGGGGCTGATAGGCTGCCGGAAAAGGTCTGCGAAGGCTTTGAGAAGAAACACAACATTACTATCTATGAAGGATATGGCACCACGGAGACCTCCCCCGTTATCTCCACCAACTATCCTGGTGTTTACAAACCCGGCAGCGTCGGGAAGCCCATCCCAGGCGTTGAAGTCCGCATTCTGGACATCGATACCGACCGGATACTGAGAACCAACCAGGAAGGCAAGATCCAGGTTCGGGGCGACATGGTCATGGAAGGCTATCTGGGTGATATCGAGGAAACCACGTTACGCATACGCAACGGCTGGTACGACACAGGCGATATCGGCATGCTTGATGACGATGGTTTTCTCTGGCATCGTGGCCGCCTGAAGAGGTTTGTCAAGGTGGGCGGCGAGATGGTCTCACTGGTTCAGGTTGAAGACGTGCTCAGCCAGTTGCTTCCGGAAGACGTGATCTGCTGCGTTGTGGATATTCCCAATCCCACCAAGGGAGCGGATGTGGTGGCAGCGGTCGCCAATGGAAATTTCGACATGCACAAAGTCATGCGCCAGTTAAAGAAAAAACTACCTTCAATTGCCATACCGCGTCAGTTTTACGTGATTGAAGATATACCGATGATGGCCAGCGGCAAGGTGAATTTCCGCGCCGTTGAAAAAATCTGCCGTGACAGAAGCTTCAATGAAAAAGAACGAAAACATAAATAGCCTGCAGGCGCTGGCGGAGCAATCCGCAGAAATGAAAAACCTGCTGGTCAGGATTTCCGCCGTGGCAGCCCAGATCAACCTGCATGGCTGGGCTGAGGCAAACGCGGGCAACATCTCCGTGGATGTGAGTTCTCTGCTTGGCAGCGAACAAGGGGCAAGCAAGGACTGGTACCTTGTATCCCGCTCGGGCAGCCGCTATCGCGATCTGGCTGCCGATCCGCTCTCCGTTCTATTGCTCATTTCACCCTCAGAACCCGCACGGGGGGATGGCTCGCCAAGCTCGGAATGGGGCTGCCATCTCAAACTGCAGCAGGCGGCGCGGAGCAGAGCTTGCGGCAGTAAAGTGGTGTTGCATGCCCATCCTGACGAGATCATCCTGCTCAGCCAGCTTGATCTGTTTCAGAACCAGGAATCTTTAAACCGGGCATTGCGGGAAGCGCTTCCGGAAATGTCCATTTTTTTTCCCCGGGGAGTCCAGCCCGTCAAGTCTGCGCCGCCCGGTTCCGGGGAGCTGGCAGAGCTCAGTTTTCAGGCGCTTGGCGATCATAACGTACTAATCTGGCAGGGTCATGGCATTCTGGCTTTGGGCAGGGATCCTGACCATGCCCTTGACCAAATCGAAGTAGTTGCCAAGGCAGCCCGCTTGTTGTTAGGCAGATTTTTCTTGACTAATATGGCAAAATGAGATTGTGGTTTTCTTAACCTTTATGGAGGATACAATGTCCAAATATTCAGCCATTATAATTTTCCTGGCAATAGCGACACTGCTGACGGGCCAGGTAAAATACTCCGACAGCTTGTTGCGAACGGCTCAAAACGGCGATCCTGAAGCTCAGTTTCAGATAGGGGTCTGCTTTCAGGATGGCCTGGGAGTCAAGGCCAATAAAGCTGAAGCCGTGGCTTGGTATTCCAAAGCAAGCGCCAAAGGTCATCCGGGCGCCCAACACAATCTCGCTTACTGCTATTATGTAGGGGATGGAGTGGCTGTTGATAAAAAAGAAGCTATCAGATTGTACCGACTGGCAGCAAATCAAGGCCTCAGCGCCGCGCAATACAGCCTGGGACTTGCCTATTATTCTGGCGATGGCCTCAACCACAACCCCGGCGAAGCAGTAAAGTGGTTTCAGTTGGCGGCCGACAAAGGCCACGCCAACGCCCTGTACAGCCTTGGCCTGTGCTATTTTAACGGAGACGGGGTGAGGAAAGACAAGGCCGAAGCGATCAAGTGGTTTGAAAAAAGCGCGAATGCAGGCAGCATCATGGCAATGAACAATCTTGCCTGGTGCTACAAAAACGGCGAAGGCGTTCCCGCTGACCCCGGCTCAGTCCTCAAGTGGTACCGGAAAGCCGCGGATAAAAACGACCCCGTCGCCCAATATAATCTCGCTTTGGCTCATTTCAACGGGGAAGGCACTCCAAAAAACACCCCCGAAGCGATCAAGTATCTCACCCGTTCAGCGGAAAACAATTATGCTCCAGCCCAATACATACTGGGTCTTTCCTATTACGGCGGAGACGGCGTTGCCAAAAGCTTGCCTGAGGCAATTAAATGGTATCAGCGCGCCGCTAATGGCGGCCACGACACCGCCCAGCTAACCCTGGGAAGGATGTACTTCGATGGCGAGGGAGTGGCAAAGGATTACGCCGAAGCCGCCAAGTGGTATCTCAAAGCGGCCGACAATGGCAATGTAACCGCTATGTACAATATCGGCAACTGCTATGCCTTTGGCGAAGGCGTGCAAGAAAACGCCTATGAAGCTTTCTTCTGGTATTCCCTGGCTGCGTCCAGCGGCGATGAGGACGCAATAAGGGCACGCGACATACTGTCCCGCCAGTTTTCCAAGCAAGATTTGAACAACCTGCTTAAACGCGCTGAACTATGGTTTTACAAACACTATTCTGATTAAACGCTGTATTTGATCTTTCTATTGCCGCCGGATACTTGTCCGGCGGTTTTTTGTCATGTGGCAAGACAGGTGTCTCCGGACACATCCGCCTTTGACGGATACAATAAACTATTTGCTTTTGCTTGACCGTCGATTAGCTTAAAATATAGCAGCATTGAAAGAAACATATTTTATGCAGAGTAAGGACTGGCGGGCAAGCTACCGTCAAGAAACTTACCATCATAAAATAAGGAGGATACAGTGAGAACACACTTATCGCTACTCTTGCTGTTGGGGGTACTGCTTACCCCACTGTTTGCCATCAACGATATGTCGGTGATTGCGGAATTTCAGGGTGAACATCACTATTCAGGATATGGTTTTACAATAGAAAGTCTGGACTTTAATCATGACGGATATATGGACTTAGTTGTTTTTTCCCATTCGTATGGTTATACAGTAGGTGTTGGTGGTGTCCAAGGGAAGGTGTATATTTATTATGGTGGACCAAATTTCAACTCAGCTACAACTCCTTCGGTTACCCTCGAGGGCGCGAACAATCGGGTTATATTGTTCTTGTTCAATGCTGGCGATATTAATGGCGACGGCTATGACGATTTATGTATCTATGATTACTCTCCTCTACCCAGTCATGAGGATAGTAAACTAAGCTTCTTTTTTGGAGGCAATGACAGTCTGGACAACCCGGATCATGTGATCGCATTCCCATACAATGCTACTATCGATAGTGTCAGCAACATTGGAGATTTCGATGGGGATGGTTTCAGTGATGTAGGTCTACATTATTATACATTAATGCAAGCCCCTTCTATCAAGAAGTTCACTATTATGTGGGGTGGTAACTTTGAAGAGCAAGTTGTCCAAGAATATGCTTACAACAATGCTTTGAGCTCCATCTCAGGCATAGGTGATATTAATGGAGACGGGCACAAAGATTTTGCCATAGGTTTTACCAATCCAGATCCAGATACTGGTTATCACATGATCAGGATCTATCATGGTAACCCCGGGCGTGATCTTAGCAATCCTGACGTCCTGATACAAACTCAAGAGCCCATCACCAAACATAGCAGGCCGATTGGGGATGTAAATGGTGATGGCTATGATGACTTCATGGGCTTTTACTCAAATGCGGGAACACATGCCTGGCTGGGAGGGTTAAGCATAGATTACAGTACCCCCAGTTTCAATTTTACGCCCGGCTGGAGTGGTGATGAGACCTCAAGATGCCTCAAATATGGGGATCTGAATGGAGATGGTTTTGATGATGTAGTTGGAACAAATTATAACCAAAGAAAATTCTCTGTCTGGATGGGCTCCGGGCAGATGAATGGCACTTCGGATTTGATTAAGCATAAGAATTATCATCAATTCGGTTTTGGCATTGCTACCGGAGATTTCAATGCTGACGGCTTCTGCGATGTTGCTATATCTGCTCCAAAACCTATGTATCACATGAATAACCCCTACTTTCCCGGATACCTTTGGGTTTACGGAGGAAATGGCCAGCTCCAGGATACCACGGTGGCAAATGATGATCCCCTGATTCCTGGAGTGGCAGATCAATTACACATCAGCATCAGTCCAAATCCGGTTCGCAGCTCGGATGGGGTGGCATCAGTATTTGCATGTAGTAAAGTGTCCTCAGCTATCAATGAAGGGATCGTATCTGTTTTCAACATCAGAGGACAACTTGTGTATAGCGCAAAGGTTCCGGTGATTCAATCAAAGATGAAACACGATATCGCCCTAAAGCATTTCCCGACGGGGTGTTACCTATGTCGTGTTTCTTTTGGTAAGATCAGTGCAACTAAGAAAATAAGCGTAGTAAAATAGGTGATCATTATGAAAATAATGTATCAGCTGGTAATAGCTATAACAATGAACAAGCCCGTTTGTTAAAATTCAGGCTCGTTTTCATGTAACATAGGTTAGTATTTGTCTTGCACCCCCAATGCAGTTGCTTAAATATCAGCTTGTTACCGCCCCGGTTCCGGCGTAGATAAGCACCCATTATACTTGCGCCAGGAAACATAAAGGGCTCATTATCCTGTTTTTCCTTCATAGCCTCGTCCCTTGCTGCTACTGGCTTTGATGCCATCATCCTTAGGTCATCCTTATAAATTATAAGGTTGACCCCAGGAAGACCCACGCCGGAGAGGGTGATGCGAATGAGAGCCACACCCCCCATATATATAGGTGCTATGATAAAATCGTGGAAAGGTGGAAAGGTGAAATGGTGGAAAGGTTCCCCGTAGAAAGTTCCAACCGACCCCCAAAAAGACCACCCCCCAGACTAAAAACCGTGTCATCACGGGCTGTCGGGGTCCCCACCGAAGCGCGCAGCGGTTTGGTGGGGTGACTTGACCCGTGATCCAGTCTTTTAGAAACTACCACCCAGCCTTGAAACAAACTACCATCAGACCAAAAACTGTGTCATCACGGCCTACGAGCCGTGATCCAGTCTTTTGAAATGGCCGTAGTAAAGTGGAACGGTGAAATGGTGTCATTAGCAATGAGATAGAACACTGGGCAAAACGATTTATCCGTTAATCCGTGTAATCCGTTTAATCCGTATGAGCCCTGGCATACCAATCTAATACGGATTGACGGATTAGACTGATTTACGGATTACTATGTTAAAAGAAGAAAGCTTTTCAGCCAGCCCGGAAGCAAACCAAGCTAAACTAAAAAACCGCATCATCACGGCCTGCGAACCATGATCCAGAGCCCAGGGGTGGCAAAGTCCGTTTGCCACAGAGACCGGAGGTCTCTTCCCAACAGGCAACTCCGTTGCCTCTGCCGAACAGACTTCGGCAGCCCTTATATTCTGCGTGAACCGCTTGAGCCATGATCCAGCCTTTTGAGTCTGGTGTGACCTGTTTCGGGGTTCATTTCACTATTTCAACCTTCCACAGACTTTGCGGTGCTTTCCAGTTGACAATAAATCCGGTTTTTAGGGATGGTTCAGGCAGGAAATTATGTGGAGACCAGATGAGTAAGAAAGAGCGTACCGCGATCCAACCGACCCGGGAGGAAAACTACGCGGAATGGTATCAACAGGTGATCAAGGCGGCCGATCTGGCCGAAAACAGCGATGTGCGTGGCTGCATGGTGATCAAGCCCTGGGGCTACGCGATTTGGGAAAACATCCAGCACTCCCTGGATGAGATGTTTCGGGAGACAGGACACAGAAACGCTTATTTTCCCATCTTCATACCCAAGAGTTTTTTTGAAAAAGAGGCGGAACACGTGGAAGGTTTTGCCAAGGAATGCGCGGTTGTCACGCACAGCCGTCTGGAACATGACGAGCGGGGTGGCCTGAAGGCAGCTGGAGAGCTGACCGAGCCTTACATCGTGAGACCCACCAGCGAGACAATAATTGGCTCCTCCTTCGCAAAATGGGTTAATTCCTACCGTGACCTGCCCCTCAAAATCAATCAATGGGCAAACATCGTGCGTTGGGAAATGCGCACCCGCCTGTTTCTGCGCACCACGGAATTCCTGTGGCAGGAAGGGCACACGGTGCATGAGACCAGAGAAGAAGCGATGGAAGAAACCCTCACAATGCTGGACGTTTATGCCCATTTTGCCCATGAATACCTGGCCATTCCCGTGATCAAGGGCGAGAAGACGGAAGGGGAGAAATTCCCCGGCGCGGTGAACACCTATTGCATCGAAGCCATGATGCAGGACAAGAAGGCCCTGCAGTCGGGCACCTCGCACTTTTTGGGACAGAACTTTGCCAAAGCCTCCAACATCCGCTTCCAAAACAGGGAGGGCGAGTTTGATTTTGCCTGGACGACCTCCTGGGGAGTTTCAACCCGTTTGATCGGAGCTCTGATCATGGCCCACAGTGATGATAATGGCCTGGTACTGCCTCCCAGGATCGCTCCCGCGCACGTGGCCATCATCCCCATCTACCGCAGCGAAGAAGAAAAAGCAGCCGTGATGGGTCTGGCCAAACAGATTGAAGAATCTCTGAAACACCAGCATTTTGACGGTATCAGGATATACACAGAGTTGGACGACCGCGAGCTGACTTCCAGCGAACGAAACTGGTATTGGATCAAGAAGGGAATTCCGCTCAGGATCGAGATCGGGCCCCGGGATGTCGCGTCTCAGAGCGTGATGCTCGCGCGCCGGGATCAGGAACCCCGTGATAAACAGTCTGTCCCTGTGGCTGATTTGATCGCAACGATTCTGAAAGTGCTGCCCGAGATACAAACCAATCTCTATGAGAAAGCGCTGCGTTTCCGCGATGAGAATATTGTAAAAATCGATTCGCGGGAGGAGTTTTATGCCTTTTTCACACCCCAGAACGCCGCGCAGCCTGAGATCCACGGCGGTTTTGCCAGCTCGCACTGGTGCGGAAACGAGGCCTGCGAAGAAAAGATAAAGGACGATCTGAAAGTAACGATCCGCTGCATACCCTTCGATGCCAAGGCTGAAGAAGGAGCTTGCATCTGTTGTGGCAAGGCATCGACGAGGCGGGTCTTCTTTGCCAAATCCTATTGACGGGTAAATGAGAAACAGCGCCATCATATCCATAGGCAACGAGATTCTGCTTGGCAAAACGGTGAACACCAATCTTGCCTGGCTGGCCTCTGAACTGGCGGCAATGGGCCTGCCCGTGGAGTGCTCGATAACGGTCAAAGACGATCCTGAGGCCATCGGCAGCGCTTTGCGGCAATGCTGGAAACACTACGATGTGGTGATTAGCACAGGAGGCTTGGGGCCAACTGATGACGACATCACCAAACAGGAAATCGCCAGATTCTTTGGCCGCGAACTGGTGTTCGACGAAAAGCTCTGGCAGCACGTGCAAAACCTGTTCAGTAAGCGGGGTTTGCCCACTCCCCAGATCAACCGCTGCCAGGCAATGGTCCCGGCTGGCTTTACCGCTCTTTCCAACTGGCGGGGCACGGCTCCCGGCCTGTATTATTCGGATCAGGGACACTGTTTCTTCGCTTTTGCCGGAGTGCCAGCCGAAATGATGCATGTATTCGAAACTGGTGCAAAACCGATATTGCTGGATAAATACCATGATCTGGAGCCGGTGTTGCAGAAGACCTTGCACAGCTTTGGCATCTCGGAATCCGCTCTGGCGGAGGCTTTGTGCCCGCTGAACCTGCCCAGGGGCGTCCATCTGGCCTGGCTTCCCCAAACTGGCAGGGTGGATCTGAGGTTTTACGGAGAGCGGGAAGATCTGATCGAATCCGCCATCCAAGCCGCCAAAGAGAAAATTGGCAAATATCTCTGGGGCAGTGATGAGGACACCCCCGTGAGCGTGATCTCTGCACTGTTGAGAGAACAAGGCCTAAAGATCTCCGTAGCCGAATCCTGTACGGGCGGGCTGTTGCAAACCATGCTCACCGACCTGGCTGGTTCATCAGACATATATGCGGGCGGAGTGGTGAGCTATAGCAACGAGCTTAAAAACAAGCTGTTGGGAGTTTCAGCAGAAACTCTTTCCCGGCATGGCGCGGTGAGCACAGAATGCGCGCTGGAAATGGTGGAGGGAATAAAATCCTTGACAAATTCCCAAGCAGCCATTTCTGTCACTGGCATTGCAGGACCCGATGGCGGAACAAAAGAGAAAGCAGTCGGAACGGTACATTTTGGATTTTCACTTTTCAAAGACGTGTGGAGTGTAGTGCATATTTTCAGTGGCGATCGCCAGGCCATCCGGTATAAAGCCGCGGAATATGCCTTGCTGCACATGATTATACGCCTACAAGGAAAGAGAATTTGAAAGTACTGATCATCGGCGGCGGAGCGCGGGAACATGCCATAGCCGCTTGCTTCGCCAGAAACTGCGGTCCGGAGAATATCACCGTCGCTCCCGGTAATGCGGGCATCGCGCGTGAATACAATTGTGTAGATATTAAAACCCCCTCATCATTAGTGCAGTGGTGTTCTGCCCATGCGCCAGACCTGGTGTTTTTTGGACCGGAACAACCTCTGGCAGAGGGTTGGGCAGATCTGTTACGCAGTGAAGGAATTGCCTGCATAGGGCCATCCAGGGCAGCGGCCAGGATTGAAACCAGTAAAATCTTTGCCAAAGACCTGATGCGGCAGATGAATATCCCTACAGCGAAAAGCATGGCTTTTACGGAACCATCCGGGGCAAGAGAGTATATCCAAACTAATGTGATATACCCTCTTGTAATAAAAGCGGATGGGCTGGCTGCCGGGAAAGGTGTTATTATAGCGGCGGATAGAGCGGAAGCATTGGCCGCTCTGGATACCCTCGATCGTATCGTCCCCGGCGGGGTGGTATTGGAAGAATACCTGCAAGGATGGGAGGCTTCCATCTTTGCCATAACAGATGGAAATAGCTTCCAGAGCACTCTTTTTGCCCAGGATCACAAGCAGCTTCTGGAAGGTGACCGCGGTCCCAATACAGGAGGCATGGGCGCATGGTGTCCGGTTCTGCCTGCAGAAAAGTATCGCGAACAGGTAAACACGGAGATAATCGCCCCCGCTCTACAAGGCCTGCGCGAAGCCGGATGCCCCTTTGAAGGATTCCTGTATTGCGGATTGATGTTCACCAAAGACGGGCCCAAAGTGATAGAGTTTAACTGCCGGTTGGGAGACCCCGAAACCCAGGCGTTGCTTCCCCTGTTGAAAACCGATCTGACTGAAATCTGCCAGGCAATCCTGGAAAAACGGGTGGACAGATTGCATCTAAGTTGGTCAAACGGCAGTAGCATCTGTGTGGTTCTGGCTTCAGAAGGCTATCCTGGCAATAGCCTGAAAGGCAAGCCCATTGTTTTTGGTAAAGATATAACAAGTAAAATCTACTACAGCGGAGTGGCGGAGCTGGATAAGCAGCTGGTCACCAACGGAGGGAGAGTGCTGTCAATAGTTGCCGGGGGAGAAAACCTCCAACAGGCAAGAGAAAAGGCTTATGCCGACTGCGCGAGGGTCTTTTTTGAAGGAAAGATCCTGCGCAAAGACATCTCTCTAAGAGAAAACACTTTGTGAGGACGGAGCCAAAATGAAATCACTCATATCCATCATACTTCTGCTTGTCTCCTTGACATGTGTGTATGCTGAGGTCACTGTTGTGTCACAAACACAGGATGAACTGCTGCTAAATTTCATTCTGCCAGAATATAAGATCGATTTTGAAAACATCATGGGTACAAACTGGCAAAGCATTATATGCGATGACGGATCTGTCCACGCAGAACCAGGTTTCCCCGAGCTTAGGGTTTTCAGCGAGGCTGTGGCTATTCCCGTAAATGGCAGTATCTCGGTTCAGGTCAGCAACGTTAAGAGCACCATACTAAAGAATATCAATCTTAAACCCACATATAAAATGGTGCTGCAAGATGAGGAAGTGGACTACGTGTTTTACCAGGATGTACGGGCTTACAGTAACCCGCAATTATACCCTGCGGAACTGGTACAAAGCGGAGAAACTGCGTTTATCGGGGACAGGAACTTTGCTCCTTTGCGGATTTTCCCTTTCCAATACAGGGCAGCCACCCAGGAACTGGTTGTAAGCACATCCTTCAGCATCAGGGTGATCATCCACGGCACCAAGACTGCGACAGCCAACTGGCAGATGAGTGAGAATCCACTGGATAGCGTGGCAGACAGCTTTTTTCTGAACAACGCAAGCTCCAAGGCCTGGCGAGTGCCTCGTAAGACAGCCGTCGATTATCAAGCTCCCAAAAATGGAACCACTCAGGCTAACGAAATCCAACTGATCGTAAATCAGGAAGGAATATACAAAGTAAGCTATTCCATGATAAATGATTATATCAACGCCATGATAGATTCTTTGGGTAATATTATGGCTTGGTCGCCCAGCACTGTAGATCCACGCAACCTGGAGCTACGCGACGAATACGGAAAGGTTCCCATCTTCTTCAGTGGCGAGGCCGATGGTAGTTTTGATCCGGAGGATTACTTCGAATTCTATGGCGATCGGCATTATGGTGATGACGGATATTCAGACAATTATACAGCCGAAAACGTCTATACTCTTTATCTGAACGATGGATTAGGCGCACGGATGGCTGTGGAAAACGGCGGCCTGATCGTTGCCGACGCCTCTCAATATATAGTGCCTGACTCTTATGAGCACACTGTCCATTTTGAGCAACAGATCATATACGATAAACTAGGTAATGGTTGGAGCTCGTCCAACCCCAAATACTTCAAGGAAGATACTTGGTTTTGGCGCAAAATTAATGCCCCGGACCTGGCAATCGTACCTTTTGAGCTCCAATACCCCATGTACAGCAACTTGCGTACGGCAAGCGCAAAGATTGCGCTGATGGGACTCACCTACGCGGAAGGACTCACCCCAGGTCAATACGATCATGACGCTACGGTAAGGATTAACCAGGCAATGGTGAATACACATACCTGGACCGGGCAAACCGAGCAGATTTTCCTAAACCGCAATCCCATAGCAAATTCATACTTGCATCATGGCACCAACCATATGTATATCAGCCTTTCCGGCAATACTGCTTCCGGGCATAGCGAACAGGTCTTGCTGGACTATATGGATCTCACTTATTGGCGCGAATATAAAACCAGCGAAGACAAGATCAAATTTTCCAAGCCCTCCAACCGCCCTGCCGGACTATATCAGTTCCAGTTGGAGGGGTTCAGCAGCAGCGACGTTTCTGTGTATAAACTGGGTTCCAGTATCATCACCAATTGTCAGATTGAACCCTTCAACCTTGACGGACTTGCCCCCTGGACAGTAACCATGCAGGATAGCGTTTCGTCTTCTACGGTGAAGTATTACGCCCTGACGGAAGACAAAAAAAAGAGTCCAATATCTTTGCGTATAAACCTGCCCTCCGATCTTAAGAATCCAAACAACTCCGCTGACGTGATCCTGGTAAGCAACAGGGAACTACTAAACTGTGAAGGCACTGATCTGTTGGTAAGCCTCTGGGAAGCTGAAAACCATACGGTAGCGAGGGTGGATTATCAAGATATCTTTGATGAGTTTAACCATGGAATCCGTTCTGCGGAATCGCTAAAAGACTTCTTTTCCTATGCCTACAATTACTGGAGTTCACCTCAGCTGAAGCATATTGTACTATTGGGCGAGGGAGTTAGTGATGAAAGGGATAACAGCCCAGCCAGAAAATATGCCCTGATCCCGGTAAAAATGGCATGGACCTGGACTCTTGGAGCCACTGCCTGCGATCCCTGGTATGCTTGTCTGGTGGGTGACGATATTGTTCCGGACGTGGCAATAACCCGGATCAATGTGTGGCAGCCTCAACAAGTTCTGGACTATGCGCAGAAAGCAGAGAGCTATCGAAACAACCTTCAGACACAAAGACTTTGGAATAGCCACCTGACCTTCAGTGCAGGTGGTAGAGCAAATGATTCGGAAGATACTTTCGCCAAACAATCGGAAAGGATCAGACGCAAGAACGTGCCAGATCATTACAGGGTCTCCAGGGTCTATACCCGCACCAGCGACAGCGATTTCTTAGGGGGCACTTTCAACCTCCTGGAACAAATCAATTCCGGCACTCAGTATCTCCAGTTTATAGGTCATGGCGGGGGCAGGATTTGGTCCGACTATAACCTGTTTAACTTTAACAACGTCGCAACCCTGAACAACCCTGTGTACCCAATTGTGCTTAGCCTGGCTTGTTATGTATCTGCTTTTGACACGAACGGCGCATCGAGCTTGAGCGAAGCTTTGGTAGTTCAGCCTGGTAAAGGGGCAATAGCCACCCTGGGCTTCAGCGGATTGGGGTTAATGGCACAAAACGAGGATTGGGGCATGGCTTTTACGGAAGCGTTGTTTAAACACGACTTCCCAACTCTTGGCCAGACTCTGCAATACTCTCTGGCAAGATTCTATACAACCACCTCTGCTTCCAACGGCAGATACGCCCTGATAAATGGAACCGCCATGTTGGGCGATCATCTGATCAAACCCCGAAAACCTGTAGCAGACATACCAGTGTCTTTGAGCAGCCATGTGTTGCAGCCTGGTGAAGTGTTGCAGGTGAATGCCCAGTTTCCGACCGATGTGACAAGCGCGCGCCTGTACATAATGAAAAAGAACGAGACCTGTGTAAACGTGGCTTATGACATGCCTGTGATTAACGGCAACTTTAATGCCAGTTATACTGCTCCTGTTGCAGATTCCACCAAGTATTCCAGGATAGCTTACGTGGCAGGATACTCACCAACCCAGGAGTATGTAGGAAAAACAGTTTTCGGGGTTGGCCGGGCAGCGATCATGCATCATTCGAGTGTTCCCGAAAGTCCCGCCTGGCAGGATTCTGTGGCTTTCATTGCAACAGTGTTCAGCAATGAGCCAATAAACACTGTCAGATGCCGTTATACACTGAATATTGATGCAAGCAATGTAAGCTGGGTCAATCTGCCCATGCAACCCCATCCTACATTGGAAAACGCTTACATCAGCACGGCGAAAATGCCACCCCAAGTGACAGGGAAGGAAGTATCCTACAAGTATGAAATCACCACTCCCAGCGGCTCCTATGAATCCTTTGTTTACAACCACGTTACCCGCGGACCCGATCTTGTACTGGAAGATATCAGACTGGAAAGCACCAACAACGGACAGGCACTGAAAATACTGGTATCAAACTGCGGTGACGCAGCCTCCATCGATACAGACCTGCGCCTGGATGTCATTCCAGAGGACAGCCCACAGTATATGTTCAGCACTCAAACGCTGGCACCTGTTCAGGTAAACGAAAAACGATGGGAAACCATACCCCTGGCTGGACTGAACAATGGAATCATAACCTTTGAGGTAAGGGTTAACCTATCCAACGCCTTCCCTGAATGGCATACCCATACCATTTTTGGCATCAGCAACCTTATAACGTTGACAGCATCCTTCAACTATTTCTCCATTGGCGATGAAGGCGCGGTAATAAGCAGCGTGGACGGTAATGTTAGCTGTGAAATTCCTTCCGGACTTGTTCCTGCAGGGCAGAGCTCGGTTTTCCACATCACTGGGTTGGGCACATATACTGCCAGCGATCAACCAGGGATATCAGAGATCAAGCTGCATTCCTATGACTTGTTTCCCAACTCTATCGCCTCAAACGCTTATGAAATCAAAACCCTGGATCCGACACTGACCGACTCGACGGGAACTCTAATAAACCACAAAAAAATGAAGCTCTCCTTTTTCTACAGCAACACAGACCCGGAAACACAGGAAGACGAGGCAGACAACAGCTTCAAGATCTACAGATGGAACGAGACTGGGAAAAAATGGCTGTTGCAGGGCGGCAACGTGTCAAGCGAAGAGGATATGGTTGTCTTCGAAGTGAGCAGACAAGGCATATACACGATCTATAATAACAAGGACAGGATTCGCCCCTCGATCGACGTTAATGTGCAGGATCAGGAGTTTACGATTGGGGGTTATATCTCTGGCAAAGGCGTGATTTCGCTTTTACTGAGCGATGCCAATGGTATAGATGTATTCGACAGTACCATTCGCTTGTTTTTGAATGGCGAAGAAGTTCCCAAGGATGAATATGTCGCCACAGTGAATCTTGACAATCTCAATCGTATTCCCATCAAATATCAGTTGAATGCCACAAGGGGAAACTACACGCTTGTGGTCGACTGCAAAGATGTGAACGGCAACGCAAACTCACGTGAGATACAGTTCATCGTGAATGACAGATTCGATATCATTAATATCGGCAACTATCCAAATCCTGTGTTGGGGCGCGCTCAAGACCCCAAGAACGATGGCAGGACCAGATTTACCTATGTCCTCACTGACCAGGCTGACGAAGTAAGTATAAAAGTTTATACCGTGGCTGGCCGTTTGGTCAAGTCCTTCAAAAACCTGCCCACTGGAGTGGGATATCACGAATTTCCACGCACTCTGTATGGTTGGGATTGCAAAGATGAAGCGAACATTGCTCTGGCAAACGGCGTTTATTTTTATAAGGTTACGGCGGTCAAGGGCAATAAAAGAATAGAGAAAACAATGAAAATGGCAATATTAAAATAGGTAAGCAGAATGAAAAAGAGAACCCTTGTCGTTATCGTAATAATGCTTACGGCATTACCCTTAGTTGCCGGCAGATATGCCGGAGATTTTATGATGATCGGTGCCGGAGTTCGGTCACTGGGCATGGGAGGCGCTTTTTGCGCTCTGGCTGATGATGGTTCAGCTATCTATTGGAATTCGGCAGGTATTTCGCAGATAAGAGATTCTGAAATCATGCTGATGCACGCTTTCCTATACAACGGATTGGCATCCTACGACAACCTTAGTTTTTGCCAACCCCTCCCCAATGGTGTTACTATTGGTCTGAACGCCATCAGATTAACTGTATCTGATATTCCGCTTTTCGATGAGTCCTATCTGATAGGCACGAATGTAGACCAGAGGGTCAACAACAGCAATTATCATTTGCCCGGCGTCCCGGATGGTAGATTTAAAAGCGTTGACGACATGTATCAATTTGCCTTTTCCAAACACATGCATTATGATGTCAACATGGGCTGGTTATTCTTTGAAATCCCAATGGACATACATTTTGGGGGCAATATCAAGTTCATCAAACGCAATATCAAGGACAACCAAGGTACCGGAACAGGACTGGACTTGGGATTCAAAGTTAAAACTGACATGGCAGTAATCTTTGATTGGGATGCGTTGGGCAAACTTGATTTCGGGATGAATTTTCAGGATGTGGCAGGTACTAATATCAGTTGGGACACCTATTCGGAACACAAGGACGAGGTACTCTTCAATACCAAACTGGGAGTAGCAATAAGTCAACCAATACCTGTTATTGATTCGGAACTCCTGCTTGCCTACGACCACGACTATGTATATGATGGGACGAGTCATTATGGAGTACAGTTCTCATACAAAAAACTGGGTAGTCTGAGAGCAGGTTATTACGATAAGAATTTCTCATGCGGAGCCAGCGTTAATGTTTATGGCGTAGGCGTTGATTACGCCCTGATTACCAACCCCGTTGGAATTACCAATCGCCTGGGTCTGCGCGTAAGTTTTTAGGAGAAAACATGAAAAAGATAATACTGATTTTAACCTTGGCAGCCCTATTGTTGCTTGGTGCATGCTCAGGAAGCGAAGACACCGATAAAGATACTCAAGCTCCAGCCACTCCAAAGTTGCGGCCTCACCTGGGAGACACGGGAGATCCGAGAGTTCAATATCCTCCGGAAACTGGGCCCTGGATCACACTTACTGATGAAAACAATGGCATAGATGCCGTGCCGGACGGCAACTGGATCAGAGTTCCATGGGAACCTTTTACCGATAATGATCTCAGCCATGTGAAAATATACCGTTTTGATCACTTCAACCCGGAACCGGTATTGATAGATTCCGTTTCTGCCACTGCTCAATACTATCTGGATAACCGCAGTCAATTGGATGAGGGAGTCTGGTATTCATATTTCATCGACCTGGTTGATATGGCTGGCAATTCATCCCGTTCAGATACAGTGTCCTACGCTCTGTTATCTAAATGTATACCCGTGTATCCAGAGCAAAACCAGGTCATCACCCCCACTCAGGGCACTTTTCAATGGTACCGAAGCGGTGAGGCCTCTTTATACAGGGTTCTCCTGATGGATGAAGACGGAAACTATGTGGGTCATCAAGATCTCTATGTGGCCACAGAAGAGAATCCTCTGCACGTTGTAATGCCCAATACCACACTGGATGACTATATAGGAAGAAGCCTGCGCTGGAGAGTCGATGCCTTCGATTGGGATGCGGAAATGGAACAATACAAAGGGTCCGAATCACACGAATACATTGTTAACATTCAATAACCAGTTGGAACTATCAAGCTTTGAATGCACTGTGAAACAGCCCGCTCGCAGCTCTAAACTGCAAATCATAAGAACGATTATTGCTTTGAGATTTAGCTTTCCTTCAAACTAAATGGATTGAATCATTGTTCGCAGATTATGTCTTTGCTCCAAATAACGCGTTACTAAGATTGCCTTGGTAAACTTATAATGCTTACCATTCCGTTTTGCTTCATACCACTCTCCTTTGCTGCCACTGGATTTTGCACCATCATCCTTAGGTATGCGGTTGCGAAGTTAAGGATGACTCCAGGAAGATCCCAGCCCGTTGCAAGCATGCAAAGGGGAGCGACAGGGGAAAAGAGGCTTAGCCCCACCTCTCGCGCATGCGAGGGCAAGCAATTTCTCGTATAAAATGAATGAAAGAATCAGTGTGCTCTTCTTCGACAGTAACCGCATATTTTAGGCTTAGCTTATCCACGTGGTTAGAGAGAGTGACTGAGATTTCGCTTGACGTATTTCAAAGGATCGGAATACTTACTTAAATTGAAGAAAAAAGAGGCCATGGTGAAGAAGTATCTTCTACTGCTTGTTTTGATTGCTGTGACTTTGGGAGTCTTTGCACAGACAGGGACAGCCATAGTACCTTCCAGCAGTATCTCCGCCTATACCTATGAGGGTAACCGTAGTGGCGTGGAAAAGCTAAAAATGAACGTTTATATATTGGGACAGGTCAACAAACCAGGCTTGTACCTTGTTCCAGATGATACAGACTTTTTAACTTTGCTTGCTTTAGCTGGGGGTCCCAAAGAAGATGCCAAGCTATCTAAAGTAAGGATCATCAGACCTGCCAACACCAGCCTGGATGCAAAATCAAGCGAGAAAGTGATCTGGGTTAACCTCAAAAAATACATGGAAACTGCTGACAATAAGTATCTCGCAACTGAGCTGCGCACCACCAAGGAATTGGATGAAAACACGGGTCAGGAAATTGAAAACACGGTTTATGATCTTCGTTTGCAACCTGGTGATACGGTGGTATTGTCCGGAACAATTTTCTATGCCTTCAGCAAGGTTGCGGATTTCTTGTCCAAGGCAGCAATAGCGCTAAGTGTATATAATCTTATTGTCAATCTGAAGTAGGGAGCCCCAATGGAACAGAAAAACGCGCCACTGCCGCAACAAGATGAGATCAAACTGACAGATTACCTCAGGATTGTACTTCAATATAGATATCTGATAGTCCTGATATTCATAATTGTGATGGCTTTGACTATAATCTATACAGCACGTCAGCCTCGTATCTACTCCGCGTCCTCAAGGATCCTCCTGGAAAACCAGACGACAGGGGCAGACCTCCTGCTCTTCACTACTCAGGGAACCGGAAAAAACTATGTCAACAATCAGATCGAACAGATCCGCAGCAAGCCCTTGCTTTCTGCCGCTTGGGAGATCATGAAAAAGTATCCTGAATGGGAATCATTTCCCATCAGCGGCTCGGAATATTCTCCCAGCAGTTTGGGCAAGGTGCGCATCGAATCAAAACGCGACACGGATATTCTTACCCTGACCTTTGAATCCACTGATCAAGGCGAAGCCATGGCGGCGGTAAATGCGATTGCCGAAGCGGTGGTGCAGCAAAACACTCAACTTGCCCGCTTGGAATATACCACTATCAGGGAATTCCTTGGAGAACAGCTTGATTTGATTTCCAGACGGTTGCAGATTTCAGAGGACGATCTGCGCGAATTTAAAAATGAGAACAAACTGGTTGAGTTGTCAGAAACCACCACTAAATGGATTGAACAGTCCTCACAGATCGAATCCCAATATGAAAGCGCTCTTACTGACCAAGCTGTCAAAGCCAAAACCCTTGACTTGCTGAAGAAACAATTAAGGGATCAGGATTCATTGTTGGTTCAAGTGGAAAACGTTCTGCAGGCTCCTTACATTGAGGAATTGAGAAAACAGATAACTGCCACTCAAGCCACCATAGCCAGGTTGCGTACCAACGAGAACTATCAGGAAGACCATCCTCAGATGAAGCTCCTGCAGGAAGAGCTGACCAAAACTAAGGCAACCCTGGATACAGAGGTCAAAAAGTTCATCTCAATCACCCTCAACAAAGATCCATTGTCTACCCGCAACGATCTGCTAAGCAGAATTGTGCAGGCAAATGTGGAGCTTGAGATGGCACGTACTTTGGTAAACGGTTTGGAGCAAACCAAAGAAATCTTCGATGAGCGGATCATCACATTGCCTGATAAAGAATTGGAATTGGCCAGACTAATGCGCAGCATGACCCTGGACGAAAAGATCTATGGCATTATGATGGAGAAGTACGAAGATGCCCGTATAGCCGAACAAGCAGAATCTGGTGCAATCCGCGTCATAGATTATGCAGAAAGGCCAGGAGCTCCAATTAAACCACGCGTTTCGATGAACATGTTGGTAGGCATCATTCTGGGAATCGGACTGGGAATCGGCGCTGCCTTCCTGGTACATTCATTGGACACCAAACTGCGCACCCTGGAAGACATGGAAAACTATGTGCGGCTACCCATCGTGGGAACCATACCGTTTATTCAAGAATCCGAATCGCGCATCATGGAATTCAACAACATGATCGAACAGGCAGAGGGCGAGAATAAAGAACAGCTCAGTAAATCACTCCATTATGTGATGATGCAATTAGTCTCGCACTATGCCCCAAAATCGCCAATTGCCGAATCATATAGAACCTTACGCACCAATATTCTGGCTAAAAAACCTACGGGAAGCACCACTCTCTTGGTAACTTCCTCTGGCCCCAAGGAAGGTAAATCCACCACCATCGTCAATCTGGCAATCACACTCTCTCAGATGAACAGCAGAGTATTGTTGGTGGATATGGACATGCGCAGACCGGTCATTCACAGCAAGTTTGGCATTGAGAAAGAAAATGGTCTCAGCGACTATCTTATCGATCCGGATGTGACTCTGGATCAAGTGATAAAAAATTCAGGGATTAATAACCTCGACGTGATTACCAGCGGTTTTGTGCCGCCCAATCCCTCAGAGTTGATTTCCTCAGCGCGCGCCGACAGCATGATTGAAGAATTGCGCACCAGATATGATTACATCCTGTTTGACACTCCGCCGATTATCGCAGTGACTGATGCTCTGATCCTGACCAAAAAAGTTGACCTTACATTCATCGTGGTGCGCTGTGGCTTCACTGAAAAGGGAATTATCAAACGGACTCAAGAGTTGATGGATAACATCAATGCCACTATCGACGGGATCATAGTAAACGGGGTGTATGTACAGAAGTTCTACAGCAAGCAGAACTACTATTACTATTACTATTACTATTATTACTACTATTACTACGGCGATGATGTTCCCAAAAAACATAAAAAGAGTATCTTCGGAAGCTCACGCAAAGATAAATCTGTTTCTTGAGGTTCTTGGTAAAAGAGCCGATGGATTTCATGAAATTGAGACACTGCTTTGCAGTGTCTCTCTTTCTGATACGCTGAGATATACTTTGACAAAAAACCAAGTGATAAAATTGTGTACCAATATCCCAGACTTGCCAGCTGAAGATAATCTTGTTTACAGGGTTGCATCCTACATGCTCAAGCGATACAAGCCTTCTGCAGGTGTTGAGATCGACCTTGAAAAACGCATACCTTTGGCTGCGGGTTTGGGAGGCGGAAGTAGCGACGCTGCGAACGTGATCTTTAACCTGAATGCTATTTGGAACCTTAACCTCAGCCAGGCAGAGAAAGAAGGGATCGCTGCACAGTTTGGCAGTGATATCTGTTTCTTTTTACAGGGTGGGGTTGCTTGGGGAACCGGCAGAGGTGAGATAATCAGTCCCGCAGAGGATATTGAAATCGACCACATCTTATTGGTCAAGCCAGATTTTGGTATCAGCGCCGCTTCAGCCTACTCGCTATCAAAGCCGGCTGTTGCTGAAGGTAAGCGGCAGTTTGCTCTGGATAGTTGGCGCGATGATTGTTTCAATCGCCTTGAAGCTGGCATACGTGAGAGCTACAAGGAAATTGACGCTATTCTGCGGCAACTTGAGAACTTGAAAGCCAGACCTGTTCTGATGAGCGGGAGTGGCTCAACCTGTTTTGGAATATTTGACAATGCTGAAGAGCTCACCACTTGCCAGCAGTGTTTCAACCAAGCAGGATACTGGACAAAGAAAGTTAGAACAATTACAAGGAAAGAGTATCAAAGTGTATTCAAAGCTTAAACTGATCACAGGACACGCCAATCGTGCGCTGGCTGATGAGATCTCCAAGCATGCGGGCATTCCCCTTGCCGATATCGATCTGTTTAAATTTTCCAACGACGAATCCTTTGTAAAGATCAACGACAATGTCCGCGGAGCAGATGTTTTTATTATCCAGCCAACTTGCCGGCCGGTAAATGACAGCCTGATGGATCTTCTGGTCATAATCGACGCATTGAAGAGAGCTTCCGCCCAGAGGATCAACTGTGTGATTCCCTATTTCGCCTATGCCCGGTCTGACAAAAAAGACCAGCCCCGGGTTCCCATCACAGCCAAACTCGTGGCCGACCTAATCACGGTGGCTGGGGCTGACAGGATCATAACTGTCGATCTTCATGCCGAGCAAATCCAAGGCTTTTTTAATATCCCAGTTGATCATCTCTATTCGATACCAAGTTTTGCCAGGTACTTCACTAATATGGAGCTGCCGGAACCCGTTGTGGTATCTCCAGATTCAGGGGGAGCAAATCGGGCACGGTCTTTGGCCAATAGACTTAACTGCGGTTTTGCCATCGGTGATAAACGTCGCATTGGAAATGACGACCAAGCCGAAGTTCTGAATATTATTGGCGATGTTCGCGGTAAAACAGCAATCCTCTTTGACGATATAATTGATACCGGTGGAAGCCTGATCAAAATTGCCAAGGTGCTGCAGGACCGGGAAGCGAAAGAGATATACGCAGCCTGCACCCATGGCATCTTTTCAGGGCACGCGGTGGAGAATATAGCGGCATCACCCATCAAAAAACTGTTCGTAACAAACACCATTCCGCTCAGTGAGGAAGCTGAAAAATGTGATAAAATTGTTCAGCTTTCCTTGGCAGAAATGCTGGCGGTAGCAATAAAAAAAGTACATATAGAAGAATCCTTGAGCATTCTGTTTAGATAGCTCGGGATGGAGGAAAAACATGATATATACCTTGGAAGCTAAAAAAAGAAACAATATCAAAAAAAGCGAACTCAATGCATTGCGCGCGCAAGGAATGATCCCGGCCGTACTCTATGGCAAAGAGCTTAAATCCACCTCGATAGCCATCGATAAAGCCACCTTTATGCGATTCTATAAGAAGAGCTTTACTGAATTGACCTTCTACGAGATAGCGCTTGAGGGCAAGAAATATCACACCATACTTAAAGACAAATTAATCCATCCCGTAACCAGGGATATACTGCACATAGATTTTATGCAGATTCAGGAATCAGCTCTGATGGAGTTTGAGTTACCAATCCAATTCGTCGGAGAAGCCGTGGGAGCCAAGGAAGGTGGATTCACAGATGTAATCCAGAGAACAGTAAAAATTGTTTGCAAAGCAAACGAAGTTCCCGAAGAAATATCTGTTGATGTTTCAAATCTGCATGTGGGTGACTCGCTGCGTATTCAAGACCTCCCCGTCGGAGCGTGGCAATACAAAGACAATGATGACGTCACAATTGTGGTGGTTCATGCCAAGAAAGCTGAAGAGCCAGCCGCTGAAACTGAAGCTGAAGAGCCAGCCGCTGAAACTGAAGCTGATACTACTGAGCATGAGCAATGAAACTGGTGATTGGACTGGGAAATATCGGCGAGGAATATTCCCGAACAAGGCATAATGTCGGATTTCTCAGTCTCGATCATTGGGCTCGGGCTCATAAACAGAGTTTCTGTAAAGACAAGCTCTTTGACTTCATCAACAAGCGAGATGTTTGCCTGATCAAACCCAACACCTATATGAACCGTTCCGGCTTGGCTCTGGCGGAGGCTCTATCTCGCTGGAAATGCGATGAGATTCTGGTTGTCCATGATGACATCGAATTGCCCCTAAGCAAGATTCGCATACGTAACGGCGGCGGAGACGGTGGCCACAACGGCGTCAAATCACTTCTGGAAGTACAAGCCCCGGACATGCTGAGAAGACTTCGCATAGGTATCGGCAGAGACGAAGGCAATCCCCGCGATTATGTGCTTGATGAATTCGATGACGGAGAGTTACAGAAGATCAACGAGTGCCTTTCCACTGTAAACGAATTGATTGATATATTCATAAAACTTAGTTATAATGAGATGTTAAACCAATACAGCAAATGGAAAAAATCCTGTTCCGAGGCGAGTAAGCCCGGAATCATCTGTCCATAGGAGGAAGATAATGACAAAAAACTATGAACTGATGGTGATCTTATCACCTAAGCTCAACGAAGAGGAAGCGAATCAGCTCAACGACAGTATCCTGGCTATCGTCAAGGATCTTTCCGGAGAACTGATCAAAACGGAACCCTGGGGACGCCGCATGCTGGCCTATCCCATCAACAAACTCCAGGAAGGTTACTACTTTCTGAATTACCTCAAGATGGAGTCTCTGAAAGTAAAAACGCTCAAGCAACAGCTGGGGCTCAACGAAAATATCATCCGTCACATGATCATCGCTCGCGGTGAGTAGGAGGAAAAATGGCAGACTTGAAATTACCGCGTATCAACAAAGCTATGATAGCTGGTCGCATCACCCAGGATCTTGATCTTAGAGTAACACCCAAAGGTACTTCCACGGTCAGATTCACGGTTGCTGTTGACAGAAGTTACAAAGATGATTCTGACCAGTGGCAACAATTAACATCATACATCGATGTTGTAGTTTGGGGCGATAAAGCTGAAAACATCTGCAAACACGCACAGAAAGGCATGGCAGTGTATGTGGAAGGCCGAATAGAAACACGCTCCTATGTAGATCAAAATAACATCAACCGCAAAGTCTTCGAGATTATTGCCGATAATGTTCAAACTCTGGAATGGAAACCCAGAGACGGCGAAGCCACTGAACCAGCGGAAACTCCTTCGCAGGACGAAAGCTCCAAGCCAGCCTCGCAAACCAACACCAAAGACGACTTACCCTTTTGATATAGGAGAATAAATGAATCTTACAGACAGAAAAAAGAAGTACCCCCGAAAGAAATACTGCCGTTTTTGCGCTAATGCGGAGATCGTAATAGATTATAAAAACCTTGATGTGTTGCGGCAGTTTATTTCCGATGTGGGCAAAATTGATGCCGCCCGTTTGACTGGAACCTGCGCCAAACACCAACGCAAGCTGACTGCCGAGATCAAGCGCGCCAGACAACTTGCCTTGTTGCCCTACGTTATAGAATAGTGCATCTGTTGCCTTTGTTGCTGGGTGGACTTGCCGTCCTGAATCCATTCATCGGTCTTATCCTGATGATGTTCTACAGCTCTTATGGTATCAGACAGAGTGGATTCTCTCCCATAAGGATGCTGTTGCTGTTTCTGGTCTTCCCGCTCATCTCGTTGTTTACCATGCGCGAGATACCGGGAGTCCAGTTGATGGCTTCAGACGCCATTTGGGCGGTTGGCTTGGTCACGGTTCTCTTTCTTCATTCTTTGAGAGCTGGGAAAAGCCTTGCCGCCGCATTTACTCTGGCAGCTATGTTGATTATCTTCTACGGATCAGCCAGATGTTTTGTATTTGGCGATTACCTCACCCATGCAAACGAACAGGCTATCTCAGATGTCACCAATAGATTCCCCTCCATTTACAAGCGTCAGGATATGCAATTTTCTATTTCCGTGATGCGATATCTTTGGCCCGCAAGTTGGACCATACCGCAATTGTTCTCCCTGTTTGCAGGTTATATAATGTTTCATAACCTTAACGGGGTTCGCTTCCAGTGGTGCAAGATATCCTTCCCGAAATATCTGAATTTCATCATCCTGGCCATCTTGCCCTTATATATGGTTACAGAGTTGCATCAAGTGTTTGTGAATACTTTATTGACACTGCTGGTTTTGCCTGCTATACAAGGATTCAGCCTGATTGTTAATTGGCTTGCCAAACTTGTTTCCAGCAGGGTGATCCTGGCTGTGTTGTTGCTGCTCCTTATCCCAAACTACATTTTGATTTCGCTGCTGGGTTTCACAGATATCTGGCTCGATTTCAGGAAATTAAACACTATTAAGGAATGACATTATGAAAGTTATCTTACTCGATCACATAGAAAAACTGGGTAGAAAAGGTGAGGTTGTTTCTGTAAAGCGTGGTTTTGCCAGAAACTACCTTATTCCCAGGGGCTTCGCCTTATATGCCACTCCCCAGAATATGAAACACCTCAGTGCTATCCAACATCAAGCCGCTGAAGAAGAAGAAAAACTAATCGCGGAACTGAAAAAGCTTGACGCCAAGATCAGGACGCTTAGCTTGGTCTTTGTCCGTAAAGTGGACGAACATGATAATATGTTCGGATCAGTTTCCGAAGCCGATATCGTCAGCCGACTCCTTGAAGAAGGTGTGGAAGTTCATAAATCCGCAGTGATTATGGAAAAAAACATCAAAGCTCTGGGAGAGCATGCAGTGCAGATTCGGCTTCACAGAGACATCGTGTCCGAGATCAAACTTGTTGTAGAAAAAGAAAATAAAGATCAGAATGATATGACTGAAGTTGCTGCCGAGACTGAGGAAGTAACCCCGGAACAGGTGGAAACCGAGGTTTTGGCTAACGAATTACCAGAAGACGACGAACTATAACACGGGAGATACCCATGAAAGATATTTGGTTCCATGTTCCCAGGATCCTGGGTTTGGTGATTATGCTGGCGGCATTATCACTGCTGGGTCTGGGAAACCCCAAGATGATACCCGTCTTTGCAGTATTTTTCGCTGTTCTGTTTGCAGTGATCTATCTGCTTAACCTCAAAGGAAGGAAAAAGGACAAAGAAGCAGTATCCGGTTCAGTGTTTTCTTCCCTGCTCAGATATCTGGGTGTGCTGGTATTTCTGGCAGCCCTGACCTTAATGGGTTTGGGAAATCCCAGCAACCTGCCGTTTTTTGCGCTGTTTTTCCTGATTGTGTTTGCTGTAGTGTTTCTCCTGGTTAGAAACTCCAGACTCAAGGAAAGAAGCGATAAAAGTGGTTCCACAGTGATGGTAGTGTTCCAGATTTTGGGATTGGCCTTGTTTGTCGGCGCTCTGTCGTTGATGGGATTGCTGCACGGTGTGGTTGGTTATCTGATCTGGCTGCTCGTTATAACTGCCATATTTGCCCTGGTCTTCATGTTTGTGAGAAAACAGCAAAACCACAGTGAAACAACTGAAGCCAGCCCTCTGTTGAAGAAAGTCTTTGGGGTTGTCCTTGCCATACTGTCAGTTATACTGCCATATTTGATCATCAAAAACGGGCAGATAATGGACTCAGCGACAGCAAGCCCAGCGACTCAATCAGTCATTTCCATACTGGCTATCTTGGTTTTTATTGTTCTGGCCTTGCTGGCCTATAACCTGATCCGCAAAGCTAACGGACAACATTCCAAACGGTTGTTGGGTTATATTCTGTTGATCCTTGCAGCCGTTTTGCCTGGGATTATGGTGATGCTCACAGATCCTACCAAATCAGGATTTGCGCAAGCTTACTTTGCCGCTTTGATGGCCATGGTCTTATCGGTCATAGCGATCGAGCGGTTCAAAACTAATTAGGATTCCCAGTAAAAGTTAGATTATGACAGAGCCTTGTTTACTAAGGCGCATTGGGTCTGCGTAGACTTCTGTTGCGCCAGATAAACAGGGCTCTCTTTATTATCTCATGACTAAATGGCAGTTTTGTGTCCCGTTTGACCACCTGCTGATGTTAATTGCAGCCTCAACACCTACACAGCGGACATGGCTTTTACACCGATAGACAAACTGCAACAATCCGTCATCAAGCGGATCGCGGGTGAGCAGTATCTTTCCTTTGTTGTATTGTACCAGAATTGGAGCAGTATTGTTGGCGACCTGCTGGCTGCCAGGTCTCACCCTTTCCGATACCATGACGCGGTTCTCTACATCTCGGTGCAAAACAACACCTGGCTGCAGGAGTTGTTTTTACAGAAGAAGAAGATTCTGCAGCAGTGCCGTTCAATTGTCAAAACTGAGATTCGGGAGATAATCTTTCAGATTAGGAGTTAGCTTATGTCCAATGTATTAATAGCGCCTTCAGTCCTTTCTGCCGATTTTGGCTGTCTCGCGCAGGAACTCGACAAGTTGCTTACCGCTGATATGATCCATTTGGACGTCATGGATGGGCACTATGTGCCAAACCTGTCATTCGGATATCCCCTGATCAAAAGAATAAGGCAACTTACAAACAAACCATTGGATGTGCATCTGATGGTGACCAATCCTTCTGATTACATAGACAGGCTGGCGGAGATCGGTGTGCAATGGATAAGCTTTCACCAGGAATGTGAATATCACAGCCACCGTTTACTGCATAAGATCAGGGACCTGGGTATCAAGGCGGGCCTGGCATTGAATCCCGCAACTCCCTTGAACACCCTGGACAGTATTCTACCGGATCTGGATTATGTACTGCTGATGAGCGTAAATCCGGGGTTTTCCGCCCAGAAGTTTATCCCCGGAGTGCTGGAGAAAGTCCGGAAACTGCGTGCCATGATAGATGCGGCAGGTCTTGCCACACTGATCGAAGTTGATGGCGGGGTAAACTCGGAAAACGCACCCTCTTTGATAAGTGCTGGCGTCGATATCCTTGTTTCCGCCTCCTATATTTTTAATTCAGAAGACTATACCAAAGCCATCGAAAACTTACGTGGTTAAACAAAACGGCCTGCGGAACGATACGCTTAAAGCATATTCATGAAGCATCGCCTGTTTTGGGTTTACCACCACTGCTCCAAAACTGTGGATTATATTTAACACTTGAGCATGGAATGCGCTATCAACCAGCCCGCCAACAATGCTGGCTCTCTTACAAACCGGGTTGGTGAAATGTTTCAACAACAGATTGCGCCCACAATAACGAGGATTATCAGACTGCCCTTATACGCTGGTCAATAGGAAAGATATGCTAAGCTGGATAAACAGGCTCTTTCTGACTGAAATATACATCTCAATCCACCCTCTGAGTTGGAAAGAGGGTAAGACCGCCCTCATTCGCAAGCAGCGGTTAAGCCTGTGTCTTCCTGGGGTCATCCTTAACCCGGTGAGGGATGACCTAAGGATGATGGCTCCAAAGCCTGTGGCAGCAAAGGAAGGCGGTATGAAACAAAAACGAGATAATAAACGTATTTCGTTTATTGATGTAAATAAAGTGATGCGTTGTTGGGAACAAATCAAAGATCTACTAATGACAACCAATCCGCTTAGCTTGCATGAGAACAATAATGTTTACTTGACATAAATGTCGTATCATACCAGAATGTCTTTATTCATCAATATATGAGTTAACACAAGTAACGAATTCTAACAAAGTAGTATAGAGCTTATGTTTAACAACTTAACTGAAAAACTGGACAAAGTCTTCCGTAACATCAGAGGACGCGGTTATCTCACCGAGCAAAATATCAAGGATGCTCTGCGTGAAATCCGCATGGCCCTCTTGGAAGCAGACGTAAACTTCAAGATCGTAAAAAACTTCATCGCCGAAGTAGAAAAGCGCGCCCTTGGTGTGGAAGTAATGAAGTCCCTCTCCCCCGGCCAGCAAGTCGTCAAGGTAGTGTATGAGCAACTGGTTGCTTTGATGGATACGGAGGGATTTGAATTTAAGGTTTACAACAACAGGCTAACCAAAGTGATGATGGTTGGGTTGCAAGGATCCGGCAAAACCACCGCTTGCGCCAAGCTGGCACTGCATTACCGAAAAAAAGGCTTCAGCACGATGATGGTAGCCTGCGACGTTTACCGTCCCGCCGCTGTTGATCAGCTCCAGATTCTGGGAAAACAGATCGACATTCCTGTAATTGCTGAGGACACAAAAGACGTAATCAAGATTGCCGATTCTGCCCTGCGAGCCGCGCAAAAAGACTATCGGAATCTGCTCATCTTTGATACTGCGGGACGGCTGCATATCGACGAAATGATGATGGACGAGGTTGCCCGGCTGAAGGCTTTTATAAAGCCCGACTACATCTTTTTTGTTGCCGATGCCATGACTGGCCAGGACGCCGTCACTGTCGCCCGTGAGTTCTATGACAAACTGGCTTTCGATGCGGTTATCCTCACCAAGATGGATGGCGATGCCCGCGGTGGAGCAGCCCTCTCCATCAAAGCTGTCACCGATAAACCGGTGGCCTTCGTGGGTGTGGGGGAAAAAGTCAGCGACCTGGAACCTTTCTATCCAGACCGCATGGCGTCCAGAATCCTGGGGATGGGCGATGTTCTGAGCCTGATCGAAAAGGCTGAAGAAGCCAGTGATGCCGCCGAAGCTGAAAAGCTCGCCAAGAAAATGCTGAAAAACCAGTTTACCCTAAACGACTTTCTCAAGCAACTGCAGAGCATCAAAAAAATGGGCTCACTGGAATCCTTAATCCGGATGATACCGGGCCTTGGTCGCAAGCTTCCGGCAGACATGAAAATCGACGACAACGCCCTAAAGCATGTGGAAGCCATCATTCAATCGATGACCGATAAAGAACGAGAAAAACCCGAGATTCTGAATGGCAGCCGGCGCTTGCGCATTGCCAAAGGATGCGGCAGGACAGTTACAGAGGTCAACCGCCTGCTGCGCCAGTTTGACGACATGAAAAAGATGATGAAGAAGTTTTCCACCCCCCAGGGGATGAAAGATTTGGAAAGATTCATGAATAAAACCCAATGATCAGGAGGATCGCTTAATGAAACGACTTGTTTTGTTTCTCGCTCTGCTGACACTGCTGGTTTGTACCGCAGCGGCAGAGACCGTAACACTGAGTAGCGGAGCCAATTCCGTTACCGTAATGTCATCTTCCGCCACCGAAACGGTTCTTCAATACCGCATCGGTAGTTTTGAAAAGATACCTGTGAACATTGACGGTAGCGAATGGTACCATATTCTGATGCCAAAGGAAGGCGTCAGTCAGGAAAAAGGGTATCCCCAGCTTCCGGTGTTCAACCGCAGTATTATCATCGATAACAACGCCTTGATGGCTTTAGATGTCTATGATCTTGAATATCAGGATATCGAATTGCCAGTGGCTCCATCCAAGGGTGTCATCACCAGGAACATCGATCCTGCCACGATACCCTATGTATTTGACGAAGTTTACAACAAAAATGCGTTCTATCCAGCCACTCCGGCCGAACTCTCCGATCCTTATATAATGAGGGACTTTCGCGGCATCGTGGTTAAGACAACTCCTTTTGCCTACAATCCAGCTACGCGCACTCTGCGTGTATATACGGCTTACAAGATACGGGTTCACGCCGCAGGAATCGACACGCTCAACACTCTGAACCGCAGCAGAACCTCGATCTCCCGTGACTTTGTCTCATTATATGAGAACCGCTTTATAAACTGGGACAGTTTCCGCTATACGCCTGTGAATGACAGCTTCGGCAAGCTGCTGGTGATCTGCCACACCAACTATATGAGCACCATCCAGCCCTATGTGAATTGGAAGATCCAAAAAGGCATCCCCACGGAACTGGTGGAGTGGTCCACCATAGGCTCCACAGCTACGCAATTGCAGACCTACATCCAGAACCGCTATAACGCGGACAACAACCTCACCTACGTACAGTTGGTTGGTGACGCGCCCCAAATTCCGACTCTAACCCACAATAACGGCGGCTCTGACCCGTCCTTCTCCCTGGTTGCCGGTTCGGATAACTACCCCGATATTTTCATCGGCCGCTTCTCCGCTGAAACAGCAGCCCAGGTCACAGCCCAGATCAACAAGGCCATCGCCTATGAAAGAGACGTGACCACCTCCGACAACTGGCTGAGCCGTGCCTTGGGTATCGCCTCCGATGAAGGCGGCAGTGGCGGCGACAACGGCGAATCAGACATAGCGCACATGAACAATATCCGCACTGACCTGCTCAACTACGGCTACACATCTGTTGATCAGATCTACGACCCAGGCGCCTCTGCTTCCACCGTGACCACCAATGTCAATGCCGGCCGTGGTTTCATGAACTATGTCGGCCATGGGTCAAACACAAGCTGGGTTACCACCGGATTTAACAACACCAATGCCTCAGCGCTCACCAACGGCACAAAAACGCCCTTCATCATGGACGTTGCTTGCGTGAATGGCAATTTCGTCTCCATCACCTGCTTTGCCGAAGCCTGGCTACGCAATGCCAATGGTGGTGCCGTGGCTATGTATGCCTCTTCCATCAACCAATCCTGGAGCTCGCCGATGCGTGCCCAGGATGAGGTGACAGACCTGCTGGTCGCCGAAGCCAAAACAACTGTCGGCGGTCTCTATTACAACGGCTCTTGCGAGATGATGGACGCCTATGGCTCCGACGGCGTGAATATGTTCAAAACCTGGCACATCTTTGGTGACGCCAGCCTCTCTTCACGCACCAAGACCCCCATCGCCATGAACGTGACCCACCCCTCCAGCATCACATCTGGAACCACTACCGTAAACGTGTCCACCGGAGTCAACAACACCCTGGTGGCGATCACTTACAACAACGTGATCTACGGCCGCGCTTTCACCAACAGCTCCGGCAACGCCACCATCACGCTTAGCAACCCACCCACTGGCACGCTGAACTACACCATCACGGCCACCGCGCACAACCGCGTAACTTATGTGGGCACCATCGCTCAGACTGTGTCCGCCGGACCTTGGATGGAAGTGACCGCCGCGAACTATGACGACGCCAACAACGACATTCCGGAATACAATGAAAGCGGCTACTTCGATGTCACCTTCAAGAACTCCGGAACCAGCGCCGCCAGCGGCGTAACAGCCATTCTAAACTGCTCCACCAGCGGTATCACCATCACTGACAACAGCCACACCATCAGCAGTCTGGCAGCAGGTGCTTCAGTTCAGGCAAACGACGCCTACGCGATCACGATCGCCAACAACGTCCCCGATGGCACCGTGGCTAACTTCACCATCACCATGACCATGAGCGGCTACGATCCCTGGACTTACAACTTCAGCAAGACCATCAACGCGCCCGCTTTGGCCTTTGGCAATATGACGATCAGTGATCCCACCGGCGATAACGATGGCCTGCTCGATCCGGGGGAGACCGCCACAATCTCCATCGTACTGAATAACTCCGGGGGAGCTGCCTCCCTGGCTGGCTC
>Ga0302241_1000342_pt1 | contig 44182 bp, 24 predicted proteins | sample AAG_UR_Arg_MG_FD_193532 | JGI IMG/M metagenome (GOLD analysis project Ga0302241, IMG submission 193532) | Enriched activated sludge microbial communities from anaerobic digester in WTTP, New Holstein, Wisconsin, United States - AAG_UR_Arg | ecosystem: Engineered > Bioreactor > Anaerobic >... | reverse complement strand
TGGTAAAACAGGTGGAGACTAAACTAAACAAGAGACCCAGAAAGAGATTTGATTACGAAAACCCTATATTTGTAATGAATAGATTATTGTTTAACCAAAAGTTGCATTTGTGACTTGAATCCGCCTGATAAAATGAAAGGCCTAAGAAAATTTCAGTAGAAACATTTTTTTCAAAGATACAACTTAACTGATATTGGAGTAGTAAGTCGTTAAGAGTTAGATGTAATCCGTTGGCTTAACCCGAGTTCCGATTCGGAATTGGTATCAGCCAACGGATAGCAAAACAAATCAAAATTTGCTTTAACTTTCCTTTTTATTTATAGCTTATGTATATTAGTACATAGAAATTTATTTTGTCTAATATTTCACCCCAAAGGGTGAACAATTATGTGATTACCGACTCTCGTTTTTTTCAACAATTGTAGCAAACCTGTGTTATACTAACAAAATTGAAAGATAATGATGCTGATAGATATAGTTTTACCGGCCATGGGCGAGGGCATTGTGGATGCCACCATTACCAAATGGCTTGTTTCGGTGGGCGATATGGTTACCGAAGATCAATCCATAGCTGAGATAGCCACCGACAAGGTCGATTCGGAGATCCCTTCCCCGGCCGCAGGGCGGGTTAAAGAGTTCCTTTTTAAAGAGGGAGAAGTACCCAAAGTGGGGCAAACCATTGCCATTATTGAGGAAGAAACTGATAAACAGTCACAGGTTCAGCCCCCTTCGGCAAAAACTCCCCATAAAGAAGATTCACACGCCACAGCCATCAAGAAAGAGGAGACAGACACTCGTAGCGTAGAAAAACCTATTCCCGTTGCCGATAAAAAGCAACCGGTTGTCAGCCCTTTGGTGCGAACCATTGTGAAACAGGAGGGCATTTCCGACGATGAGCTTCGGCAGTTGAAGGGCACAGGACTACACGGGCGCATCACGCGCGACGATATCCTTGCCTACGTCGGGAAACGAAGCAAGATTATTGATAAACCCAAAGCCACCGTTGAAGACAGGGGTGCAGATGCTTCTCCCGCCGTGGAGGTGGTGTACATGGATCGCATGCGTAAGCTTATTGCCGAGCACATGGTGATGTCCAAACAGACCTCGGCCCACGTAACCTCTTTCATTGAGGCTGATGTTACCAACCTTGTGGCATGGCGCAATGCCAATAAGGATAGTTTCCAGCAGCGCGAAGGGCATAAGCTGACGCTTACCCCGATGTTTGTCGAAGCTGCCGTGAAGGCCATTAGGCAATTCCCCATGATAAACAGCTCGGTTGATGGTGATAAAATATTAGTTAAACGGAATATCAACATTGGCATTGCCACGGCTCTACCCAATGGAAACCTCATTGTCCCTGTGGTGAAGGATGCCGATAAGTTGAACCTTGCTGGCCTTTCGGCCAAGGTGAATCAGCTGGCTCAGCGTGCCCGCGAAAACAAACTTCAGCCCGATGAGATCCAAGGGGGAACGTTTACCATTACCAATCTCGGAATGTTCGAAACCTTGACAGGCACTCCCATTATCAACCAGCCCCAGGTGGCCATACTGGCCGTGGGAAGCATAACCAAAAGGGTGGTGGTGATTGAGTCGGATAGCGGTGACTCCATTGGCATCCGTCATATGACCATGCTTTCGCTGTCGTATGACCACAGGGTGATTGATGGGGCACTGGGTGGCATGTTCCTGAAAGTGGTAAGGGACAACCTGCAGAACTTCGCTCCGTAACTCCAGCATTGTATATTTTTTACCTAACATCCCAGCGGATTCAGGCTTTACAACTGATCTGTGAGTTCTTTTTCAGGTTGCCCAAAGATATTATTCAACATGTTGAACCATAAGTTTTTTGAAAAGTTATTTTGCAGATATTATTAAATTTACTTACTTTGACGTGCGTTTGTTTATCTGCTTAAACCGAGTAATTGAACAGCGATATAAAAATTATTCAATTTTTATATTTTTGTATTGATAAACAGGGTATAATGATTAAGCGATTATATATTTTCTCTTTCCTTATATTCTTTGCCCTTTCAGTATTTTCCCAAAGGAGTTCATACTTTAACAGGGTATTTGTTGATGCCGAATACTACCTGTTGTATGAAGATTATCAGGATGCCCTGCCGCTTTACCTTGAGATTTACAACCTTCACCCCAAAAACGCCAATATTAACTACAGGATTGCCCTTTGCTATTTGAATATACCCAATCAGAAGCATAAATCCATTCCCTTTTTCGAAAGGGCAATTACCGACATTACCAATGATTATCATGAAGGCTACTACACAGAGCAACAGGCTCCTGTTCAGGCATACTTTCACTATGGACAAGCGTTGAGGGTAATCGGTGAGTTCGAAAAGGCGACGGAGGCGTTGAATACCTATAAAAGTAAACTCAAGAATCCAAGCGACTATGAAAATGCCTTGGTTAAGCGGGAACTGGAGTCTATTGAGTATGCCAAATCGATGATGGAGAATCCGGTGAATGTTAAAATTTCATCGGTAGGCAGATATGTGAATACACGTTTTTCCGAGTTGTTCCCTGTGGTTTCATCGGATAATAAGACTATGGTTTACACCTCGGCTCAGCAGTTTTACTACGCCATAATGATGACCACAAAGAACGAAGGAAATTGGTATCATCCCCTGAATATTACAGCGCAGCTATTTGCCGAAGGAGCCATCAGAACCGTAGGGCTATCGGCCGATGGAAGGACTTTGCTTTTGGCGCGGAACGACAACGATATTTACAATCTTTATATCAGCACCTACGATACTACCAAAAAAAGTTGGAGTATAATGTCAAAATTGCCCAAGGAGATCAATTCGAAAAGCTGGGAGAACTATGGCTCGTTCAGCCCTTCGGGCGATACTCTCTATTTTTCAAGCAACCGCCCGGGAGGGCAGGGCGGATTTGATATCTACTATTCCACCAAAACTGCCACCGGGTGGTCGGAGGCCGTGGCACTGGATATTACAATTAATACCAAAGGCGATGAGATTGCTCCTGCGCTCTCGCACGATGGCAAAAAACTTTTCTTTGCATCCAATGGTCATACCACCATTGGGGGGTTCGATATCTTCGTTGCCTACCGTAGAAATGGTAAGTGGACAAAACCCATCAACCTGGGCTATCCGATCAATACCACCGATGATGATATCTTTTTCTACCCCGTTGGCGATGGAACCAAAGGCTATATATCACGGACCCTTACCGAGAGTTTTGGCGAGAATGATATCTATTTTGTAGAGTTCAACAAGAATAAGAATACCGAAGAGGATCTGTCGGGCATAAATATAATTATCAAGCCCGGAACCCAAGGGCAGGGTAACCAGCAGGTCAACTCTAAACGCGAACTTACAAAACTCCATACCATTAGCTTATTAAAGTAAATTATATGTGTCGAGCAATAGCTGAACCATGCAATTGTTTAGTGTTTCTGATAATTCCATTTTTAATTTTTTAAAGCCAGCCGATAAAGACAGGTATCAAGAATGAATAGGATTAATTTTGCCACCCTAATTTGCTTAAGTTTTTTTATCATCTTCACTGCTGCAGGGCAACAGAATAAACAGCAAATAGAAGAATTATATAAGGATGCCAATGCATACTTCTACTTCGAAGATTATGAAGAGGCCTTGGCCTTGTATCTGAAAGTCTATAATTCCTATACCGATAATTTCAACCTCGATTACAGGATTGGCTTTTGCTACCTCAATATACCGGGTCGTAAACACCTTGCTGTGCCCTATCTCGAAAGGGCATCAAAAAATATCGCCAAGCGATATAGCGACCAGTCCATTAAGGAAATGCGTGCTCCCGTGGAAGCACTTTTTTACCTGGGTAATGCTTATTTTATTAATAACCAGCTGAACAAGGCACAGCAAGCCTATGATCAGTTTTTAGAGAGCATTCGCAGCGAAAAGCTTTACGACATGGATTACATGACACATCAGGTGAATAGCATTAAGCGCTCCAAAACCATCCGGAGCTATCCTGTGAATTTTTTACGGAGCAATTTGGGCGCTCCCATTAATGACCACCTGCCAAACTACAACCCCGTGGTGTCGGGCGATGGGCAAACTTTGGCTTTTACCACCAAACAGAAGTTCTATCAGGCCATATATGTGGCCCGCAAGGAGGGGGATAAGTGGGGTACGCCCAGAAACATTACCCTTGATCTGGTGGTGGATGGGAACTGTACCACGTTATCGCTGTCCTATTCGGGAGATGAACTCTACCTTTTTAAGGATGTTGATCATGTGGGCAATATTTATGTGTCCAACTACAAGAATGGCAAATGGAGTCCCATGCGGAAACTGAATGCTAATATCAACACGCAGCATTACGAGACCCATGCCTGCGTTTCGGCCGATGGGACTAAGCTGTTTTTTTCCAGCAACAGGGCAGGCGGATATGGAGACCTCGACATCTACGTGTCCGAAAGAGTTCCCGGTGGCGATTGGGGTCCTGCCACCAATTTGGGTCCAAACATCAACTCGCGTTTCAACGAGAACACCCCATTCGTTACAACCGATGGCAATACGCTATACTTCAGTTCCGAAGGTCACAATACCATGGGCGGGTACGATATTTTCTTTTCCCAAAAACAAAGCGATGGCACATGGTCTAAACCGGTAAACATGGGGTATCCCATTAATTCTACCGATGACGATTTGTTTTATTTTCCCATTGGCGATGGGTCAGTTGGGCTTATGTCGCTATTTGCCGATGATGCCATTGGCGAAACCGATATTTATCAATTGGAGATCTTCCTGCCAAGGTATCAGAAAAGCATTGTTACATCAAGCGATTATTTCGAAAAGAAGGATAATTTGCCAAAACACACCCTGGTGATTGATACGGCAAACGTTCATGGGGTTGCGTTGATTGACCCGGTGAAGAGTGAAAATATCGCCTACTTAGACCCCGAAAAGAGGTTTACCCTGTTCTTTGAAGGGAAAGCATACAACCTGAAAGATCAAAGCAATATTAAGGAGATTATTGCTGCCAAAATGGAAGCCAAACCGGTACATGAGCAGGAACAGCTTAAAACCGTAGATATAATAAAGGATCTCACAAGAGATCTGGATTTCGATTTGCAACGGGATTTAAGCAGCATGAATAGAGTAGTCGATCACAAATCCGATTCGGTGGCTGTTATTCCCCAGCCAATGGCAGTAACACCCGATACTGTCGAAGAAAAAACCAAGCCCATTGCCGACTATATTAGTGAGGACGACATTGAGCGAGTGGCCCGTGAAGCAGAGTGGCTCACCAAGATTTTAACCGTGCTTGCCGATAAGAATATTAACCCCATTATCTTGCAAAGCTTTGATAAAACCTGGCAAAATCCCAAAACTATACATAACCTTTGGGCTGCACGATTAGCCCATTTGGCCGACTCACTGGGAATTGCCCGGGAATATTTGGATATGCTGGCAGAACTGCTGGATGCAGTGAATAAAGAGTACATGGATATGCAATACAGGCAATCGCGCAAGATATCGTTTGCCTCGCAGATTGAAGAGTTCTTTTTCAAATTTCAGTCACTCAAAAGAAAGGCATCACCTGCATTGGCAGATATACTTGACTATGCTGTGCTCACAAATCCCGATATTACCTCATTCGTGTCGTTGTGGAACTATTTGAAAACCCAAAAGGAGAAAGAAATTGCCCCATATATCTCCGAATTGCTACAACTTTTTGCCGAAACGGCTTTCGAAGGGTTCCTTGAACTGAGTCCAAAACAGAAAGAGAATGTATATAAAACAATACATAGAAAACATTCACATTTTGGACCAAAGGCTATTTTTGGCACTCTGGTGCTGGTTGCAGCGGCAGTAATCCTGTTTTTCCTGATTAAACGGAATAGGAGGGAGGAACTCAACGAGTAATATTCATCTGCCTGAAATACTGAGAATAATCCGATTTTTTAACAAGCTTTCTGCTTGAGAAATTGGAGATTATCAATTTATTAACAATTACCCATTTTCATGGAAATAAACAGCCGGAATAATGGGTTTTTTTTTATATTTGTTTTTAATGAATATTCAATAGTATATTGAATAAAAAGGCGCTTGATATTAATTATTATATTGATATATAGTTGGTTGACACCCTGTTTGCAATTACATAAACCTAAGTACTACTAACCATGAAAAGAGTAATCCTCATTTTTTGGCAGTTGTTAGTTGCGTTTTTGCTTTTGTCTATCGCAACGACCAAGGCTCAGGACACAGATTATCGAATAATCTTTTCCGATGCAGAGTACTATTTCCTCTATAACGATTTCGCCGAGGCTCTCCCTCTTTACCAGAAAACACTTGAACAAAAACCCGACAATGCTAATTTGCACTATAGGATTGGACTGTGCTACTTGAATACACCGGGGCAAAAACACAAGGCCATACCCTACCTTGAAAAGGCGGTGCAGAACATTACTCCAACCTACCTTGAGGGATCCTACAAAGAAACGAAAGCGCCGAAAAATGCCTATTTCTACCTGGGAGAGGCATATAGGGTGGTTGAAAATATCGACAAGGCTATCGAGGCATACAGCACATTCAGGGAGTTGATTGATACCAAGGACGTTTATAGCCTCGACTATGTTGACCAGCAGATAGAGGCATGCAAGAGAGCCATTAAAATGATGGAACAACCCTTGAAGATCGATCTGGAACAGGTAAAACTTTTCGATACCGACAAGTATATTTTCTGCCAGGTAGTATCGGCCGATGAGCAAACCATGGCATTTACCACAAAGGAAAAGTTTTATGATGCCATATACGTTTCGCGTAAGAAAAGCGATGGAAACTGGGGACCGCCTATCAATATATCCCTCGATTTGAATGCAGAAGGGGAGGTCTTTACCACTTCGTTAAGCCCCGATGGGAATACCCTCTACCTGTTTAAAAATGACAGGGGTATTGGCAATGTTTACAGAAGTACTTTTCAAAATGGCAAATGGCAGCCTGCAGTAAAACTGGGAAAAAACATCACATCGCGCAACTGGGAAACCAGTGCTTCCATCTCATCCGATGGGCAAACCCTGTTTTTTTCGAGCAACCGTAAGGGTGGATATGGATCACTCGATATTTACTACTCCACATTGCAGCCCAATGGCGAGTGGGGTGAGCCTCAAAACATCGGACCTACCATCAATACCCCATACAACGAAGAGTCACCATTCCTGTCGCGCGATGGCAATACCCTTTACTTCATTTCGCAAGGGCATAGCAGCATTGGCGGATACGACATCTTTTTCTCCGAAAAAATTGGCGATAACCAGTGGTCGGCTCCCGTGAATCTGGGCTATCCCATTAATACAACCGATGACGATATGTCGTTCTTCCCTCTCGATAACAATAGCGCACTTGTGACCATGGTGCAGAAGGACAACCCTGGCATACGTAACCTTTACCTGATGTCCATTAAAGATCCTCACCAAATGGCTGTTAATGTGGAGGGAATATTACAGCTTGGAGACAATATGGAGGTTCAGGCTGATAAATTTTTACTTCGCCTTCTGGATTTCGAAACCAACGAAATTATTCACGAAACGAAACCTGAAGAGAGCGACGGCAAGTTTTTTTTTGAAGTTACGCCTGGGTCTTACCGATTAGTTGCCACAGGCGAAGGCTATTCCAAGAAAGAAATCCCTATCCTTATTCCTGGTTCTTTTCAGCAGCCATCATATTCTATTGAAATTCAAATGGTTCCTGATAAGGTGGCTTCGGGTGATGTGTTGGTTATTCGCAGCATCCTTTTTGAATTCGATTGCGACAAGCTTAACCGGGATGCCATTTTTGAGTTGGAAAAGGTTTACGGATTGATGAATAAACATCCGAGCCTGGCCATTGAGGTGAGTGGGCACACCGACAGTAAGGGTTCAGCGTACTATAACTATCAGCTTTCGTTGCGCAGGGCAAAATCTGTAATCGATTTTTTGGCCACTCGTGGAATTGACAGGGAGAGAATGCTTGTAAGGGGTGCAAGCGATTTCGAAGAGGTGGCTACCAATGTAAACCCCGATGGGACAGATAACCCGGAGGGACGAAGCCTCAACCGACGTGCGGCTATTTCAGTGTATAAGTCAAATGGAGGTGTTGAAATACAGGAAGATATACATGTGCCGGAGCACCTAAAACCAAGACAACAATCATACACTATTTTGCTGGCACCTATCAATTACTCCATAAGCAAGGAGTTGGAAACCAAAGTTACCGAGTATTTTGGACAGAAAACCAGAAAACTGGAAGGTGTGAAGGGCCAATTTGCCCATACCATAGGTACGTTCGAGCACAAATCGCAGGCCATAGAATTACTTAACTATGCCATTGATGCCGGTTGCATCACCTCTGCATTGGTTGGAGAGAACGATCTGAAATCGATGCTTAACCTACCACCCCAGATTATTACAAAGATGGCAAGGAATAACGAGGGTATATACACGATCCAAGTGTTGGTATCCAACGAACCCATTGAAGATTTTGCAGTATTCAAAGGCCTTAACGTAACAGAAGAAAAGATTGGAAGTGGTTCTTATCAGTATCTTTTTGGGGAGTTTAAGGGAGAAAAGGCTGCAAAAGAGGAACTGGGGAAAATTCAGAAGTTGGGCTTCCCGGGCGCTTTGGTTATGAGTGTTACAAGGTATAAGGAGTAACCCGCATGTTGAATACGCTTGAAAGCAACCTCATCAAACTAAGGGCTCCGGAACCATCCGATTTGGAGTTGCTATATACGTGGGAGAACAACATGGAAATTTGGAAGGTGAGCAATACGCATACCCCATACTCAAAGTATGTACTAAAAAAATACATCGAATCATCACATCTGGATATATGGGAGTCAAAGCAGCTTAGGCTTATCATCGAAGCCAAAACACAAAGTTCGCTTATGCTTGTCCCCGTTGGCACGGTCGACCTTTTTGATTTCGACCCATTTCATCTGAGAGCTGGAGTAGGCATTCTCATTGCCAATAAGGAGCATCGTCAGAAGGGCTATGCCACTGAGGCTCTGAAACTGCTGATGCACTACTCTTTCGAAACCCTGCAGCTTCACCAGCTTTACTGCAATGTGTCTCACGACAACTTCATTAGCCTCCAGCTATTTAAAAACGCCGGATTTGCTGAGGTGGGAATAAAAAAGGATTGGACTAAAACGGCTAACGGCTGGATGGATGAAATCATGCTGCAGGCAATCAATCCATTGCACGATATAAGCCACAGTTAGGACGACTCCTCAACCATTTCATGGTAATCGGGTATTCTTTGAAGCACCTCGTATTCCGAGTTTTGCATATTGATGCGGCAGCAGAAATGCATTTTCCCATTGGTAATAATCAGATAGCCGGCTTGTAATTGGAGATTGTATCGGGCTGCTTGCCCGATGGTGGCTTGCGTAAGCTTAACGTCTGGCGCTTTGCATTCTGCCACAAGGATTGGCTTCCCATTCCTGTTATATGCAACAATGTCAACCCTTTGTGGCATCCCGTTGATTGTCACTTTCTGCTCCACGGCCATGAGCCCCTTTGGAAATCCTTTATATGTTATGAGAAAGTTGATAAAATGCTGCCTTACCCATTCTTCGGGCGTTAACGCAACGTATTTCCTGCGTATTGTGTCGAATATTACGTTTTGCCCCTCTTGCTCTTTTATCAACGCTTCGAACGGGGGTAGATTCAGTTCCGTATCCATTCAACCATTCTTTGAAAATTTCCTGTCCATTGTAGATTCTCAAAAATCCAAGGCGAAACAGTGTCGTAAAGGTCAGAAAAAATCTTTACTTTTGCTACCAAAATGCTCCCCTCCGCTCGAGAGCGATATGATGATTTTCCATATTGGATGACAAACTACTAACAAGCCCTGAAATGAAGACAAAAGAAGATATTGTATCGAATTGGCTTACAAGATATACGGGTCAAAAATTGGAGGATTTCGGATCATATATACTGTTGACTAATTTCAGGAATTACCTGGATTACTTCACCAAGTATAATGATACAAGAATTGCCGATCCCAATGCTAACATGCCCTGTGCCACTGCCGATGGCATCACCATGATAGATTTTGGCATGGGAAGCCCCAATGCAGCAACGGTAATGGATTTGCTCACGGCCATAAAACCCGAGGCTGTTCTGTTTTTGGGGAAATGCGGTGGCCTTAAGAAGAAAAATGCTCTGGGCGATCTCATACTTCCCATTGCTGCTATCCGGCACGAGGGGACATCCAACGATTACCTGCCACCCGAGGTACCGGCATTGCCTGCATTTAATCTGCAAAGGGCTGTCTCCACCACCATCCGCGATTTTAAGCGCGACTACTGGACAGGAACAGTGTTAACCACCAATCGTAGGGTTTGGGAATACGATGCCCAATTCAAAGAATACCTCAGAAAGACAAGGGCAATGGCCATTGATATGGAAACCGCTACCATTTTTACCGTTGGCTTTGCCAATGAAATCCCGTCGGGGGCGCTGTTGCTGGTATCCGATCAACCCATGATTTCAACCGGAGTGAAAACTAAGGAAAGTGACAAGATGGTTACATCGTTGTACGTTGAGGATCACATTAAAATAGGGATAGAATCGCTCAAGGAACTTAAAAATCACGGACAATCAGTTAAACATCTTAGGTTTTAAGGGGAACCATGGCCAAACGGAAGAGCATAGAGGAGTCCTATTCGGAGATTATCGGTGAGCTGAATAAGAAGATTTATAAGCCCATCTACTACCTTGCCGGTGATGAGTACTACTACATTGATCTGATTACCGATTACATAGCAGAGAACGTGCTGTCGGAATCGGAAAAAGCTTTTAATCAGGTAGTACTGTACGGGAGGGATGTCACTATTCCTGCTCTTATCGATGTTGCCCGCCGTTTCCCAATGATGTCCAACTATCAGGTGGTTATTGTTAAGGAAGCTCAGGTAATTAAAAATATTGACGAACTTGAGATATACCTCAATGCGCCTCAAAAGACAACCATTCTCGTGCTGAATTATAAACTTGCCCCGGGGGCAAGCCTGACGGCTAAGGCTAAAAAGATTTTCGATTTATCGGTGAAAGCCGGGGCTGCACTGGAATTTAAGCGGTTATATGACAACCAGGTACCTGTGTGGATTACCACATACCTGAAAAGCAAGGGCATTGACATAGCGCCTGCACCGGCTGAGCTGCTAAGGGATTACCTTGGAAACGATTTGAGTAAAATTGTGAACGAACTGGAGAAACTTATTGTTACCCTCCCCACTGAAACCAAGCGCATTACGCCGGAGCATATTGAGAGGAATATTGGCATTAGCAAGGATTATAACCGTTTTGAACTAAATAAAGCCATTGCCCAACGCGATGTATTGAAAGCCAACAGGATTGTGAATTATTTTGCCAGCAATCCGGCAGCAAATCCCATTCAGGCAACGATTGTTTCGCTTTACCAATACTTTAGAAAGATATTCACCTACCACTTTATACAGGACAAGTCCGAAAGGAATGTTTCGCTACAGTTGGGTGTAAACCCGTTCTTCATTGCCGAATACCGGCAGGCAGCACGACTTTTCACGAAACAAAAGTGTATGCAGGTATTCGCTTTGCTCAGGGAATATGATATGCGCTCCAAAGGGTGGAATAACGAATCGGTTGATCAGGGCGAACTTCTCCGGGAATTGGTTTTTAAGATTATTCATTGATTTTAAACTTCTGCTCTTTTATACTATGGCAACGGTAGTATTAATCATATTTACGGCAGTTATATCCTTTATAGCCCTGAATAATAAGAGGCTAATGGAGAAATTGCTGCTGAGGCCATACTACATTGTACACAACAAGGAGTGGTACCGGGTACTCTCGCATGCCTTCATTCATGCCGATTTAATTCACCTGTTGGTCAACATGTTAGTGTTGCTATCGTTTGGCCTTTACCTTGAAGAAATTTTCGACCATTTAAAAGAAATTGGTGTTATTAAATTTCCCGTTCTACATTTTCTCACATTGTATTTTGGTGGCATCGTAATTTCGTGCCTGTCTACCATTCGAAAATATAAGGATACCATATACTACCGTGGGGTTGGAGCTTCAGGGGCTGTGTCGGCAGTGGTATTTATTAATATTTTTTTCAACCCGTTGGACAATCTCTATTTGTTTGGCGTAATACCAATCCCTGCCGTGGTGTTCGGTGCGGCCTACCTGATTTACTCGCGTTACATGAGCAAGAAAGCATCCGATGGCATTAACCACAGCGCCCATTTTGCCGGAGCCATTTTTGGGTTTATCTACCCGTTGTTAATTGATCCATCGCTGGTTTCGATTTTTATTAAAGGATTGATTGGATGATGATTCCCTGCATATAATTATTTAAACCTATTCTCCATGTCCAATCCCAAGATAAATTTTTTCAAGCTGGGCGCTGCGTGCAATCATTTCAATTTTGTTACGGTAGTCTCACGATACAGGGAGAAATGGGTATGGGTGAGGCTTCACGGCAGGGATACGTGGGAGTTACCCGGAGGTCATATAGAGGCTAACGAGTCGCTGGACGAGGCTGCCCAAAGGGAACTGAGAGAGGAGACTGGGGCTTTGAAATTTTCCCTTAGGGCAATTTGCGATTGTTTCATTGAGTATAACCATCGTACCAGCTGTAGCCGTTTATACTTTGCTCACATTGCCACTTTGGGCTCACTACCCGATTCGGAGATCGAGGAGATCGATTTTTTCGATGAAATACCGCTAAATTTGACCTATGGCGCAATCCAACCCATTGTGTTCAGGAAGGTAGTGGACGAAGTGGCGAATAGGCAGTGGGAGTGATAGAAGGTTTATGTGATGGAGAAAGACCGACGTAATTATATTTGGCTCAACGGCCAATTTTTTCTCTCCAATCAGCCTGTATTGGATGCCGATAATCGTTTTTTTCACTATGGCGATGGAGTGTTAGAAACAATCCATGCCTACGGCACGGAAGGACGACATCTTACTTTGCATTACGAAAGGCTGATTAGGGGCATGAAAATGCTGAATCTTGACATTCCTGCCTATTTTTCGGCCGATTTTTTGGCCAAAGAGATTAGCAGGTTGCTCAACAAGAACAGGCATTACCGGAGCACTGCCATTAGGCTATCGGTTTATAGAAATCCGTCGGGAGGCTTTATTCCTGCCAACAATACCGTTAGCATATTAATGCACTCCACGCCTTTGGACCACGATTTTTACCCATACAACACCAAGGGGCTCATTGTCGATATTTATACCGAGATAAAGAAACCGATTAATGTGCTTTCTGCTTTGGAAACGAGCAATTCGTTACTATATATAATGGCAGGAATTTTTAGGGATAAATTTGGAGTTGACGATTGTCTGTTGATCAACGAGCAGAATCGGTTGGTGGAAAGCATTTCATCGAACCTTTTTTTGGTTTTTGGAGATCAACTTTACACCCCTGGCCTCACCGAAGGTTGCAAAGATGGCATAGTAAGGCAATTGCTGGTTGGTAAGGCTGCGGAATGGGGCTATAAAATTTACCCGCGGGCGCAAATTGATACCGATATGCTGGTAAAAGCCGATGAAGTTTTCATTACCGATGCCATTTCGGGTATCCGGTGGATAGTGGGAGTACGGCACAAAAGGTATTTCAATAAAGTGAGCAGCGAGTTGAGTTTACTGCTGAATCGCCACACCTTTCCCAATCAATTCAAGGATGGGCTGATGGGGTAGATGGTCCAGGGCTTGTACTTTGGGCCAAGCTGTTTTACCGTTTTCGACCACAGGTCATCCTTCCCTGCCATCACTTGCACGATGTCCAGTTCGGAAACTACCCAGCTGTTCTCCTTCAGTTCTCCTTCAAGCTGATTGGACCCCCAGCCGGAATAGCCGACAAAGAAGCGGATTTGACGAGGCGTGATTTTTTTCTGCTTTATTAAAGCCTTAATGGCTTCGAAATCTCCTCCCCAGCCAATGCCATCGGCAATGATACAGGTGTCAGGAACAAGATTGCCCAGAGTGTGAATGAAATGGATACTGTTGGGGCTAACCGGTCCGCCTATGGATATCAAAGCGGGGAAGTCGGGGAAATCGGGTATCATTTCCGTTAGTTTGATATCAAGTATTCGGTTTAGAGTAAAGCCAACAGTTCCTTTTTCATTATGCTCAACCAGAAGGATAACCGACCGCTTGAAGTATTGATCCATCAAACCCGGCTCGGCTATGAGTATCCGTCCCTCGCGGGGCGAAACCCATTTATGCTTTATGTTGAAGAAATCAATATGCTTGTCCATTATTCAAATTATTTGGTCGTTTTGAACACGAAAACATACCATTCAAAATACATGCCATAATCAATCTTGCCTTGCTAACATCATTTAATGGGGGTATTTACAAATAGGGAAGATAAAAATTGTATATTGGCATGCCTTTTTTACAAGTTTGACCATACAAACCGAACAATGCCTGACAGAATTAAAACTCCCAGCCTATTACAGTCGTTTATCCCTATTTTTTTTCTGATAACCTTATTAGGGTTAAATGTTTACTTTTTTGGCGACAACACCCTTTCCGGGGCCAATCAGCTTGCTCTGATTCTGGCTGCCACAGTTGGAGGTATTATTGCCATATACCTTGGGTATAGCTGGGAGCATGTACTCGACAAGGTGGTGAACAGCATAAGCGCTGCCATGCCATCAATGCTAATTCTGCTGCTCATCGGCTCTCTGGCAGGCACCTGGCTTATTAGCGGAGTGGTTCCTTCGCTCATTTACTATGGTCTTAAAATACTGCACCCCAAAATATTCCTTTTTGCAACCGTCATTATCTGCTGCCTGGTCTCCTTGGCCACGGGCAGTTCATGGTCAACTGTGGCAACCATTGGCGTAGCGCTATTGGGCATTGGCAATGCTTTGGGATTCAGCCCGGGAATAGTGGCGGGGGCAATTGTGTCAGGTGCATATTTTGGCGACAAAATGTCGCCACTGTCAGACACTACCAATCTTGCACCGGCCATGGCAGGTACCGATCTTTTTACCCACATCCGTTACATGACCATCACCACCGGGCCTTCAATTCTAATTACGCTGGTAATTTTTTTTGTTTTAGGTTTTACCTACGATTTTAGCGGAGGGCAGGCCGATGTTAATTCCACGCTCATTGCCATTAAGTCCACATTTAACATTACGCCCTGGCTTTTCATTGTACCCATTGTGCTGATCACAGTTATTGTGATGAAAATGCCTCCGTTACCTGCCATTCTGTTAGGGGCACTGCTGGGCGGAGTGTTTGCAGTTATTTTCCAACCCCATATAGTGGAATATGTTTCAGGATGCAATGACTTATACCTTAAATCGTCCTACTTGGCCATTATGAAAAGTATGTTTGGCGAAGTTTCAGTGATGACTGATGACCTTAGTGTCAACGAACTTTTAAGAACAAAGGGTATGGCCGGCATGTTGAACACCATTTGGCTAATCCTTTCGGCCATGATTTTTGGTGGTGTTATGGATTCGGCGGGTATGCTTACGCGTATCACGCAAAGCGTAATTCGTTTTGCCAAGAGTACGGGATCGCTTGTGGCCACCACTGTTGGCACCTGTTTTTTCTTCAATCTCACTGCTTCTGATCAGTATATTGCCATTGTTGTACCCGGGAGAATGTTTTCCAAAACGTATAGGGATAGGGGGTTAAAGCCCGAACTGCTCAGCCGTACCCTCGAAGATTCCGGTACGGTAACATCGGTGCTGGTACCTTGGAATACTTGTGGAGCTACACAGTCGGCAGTGCTGGGTGTCCCCGTTCTAAGCTTTGCCCCATACGCATTCTTCAACATTATTAGTCCCTTGATGGCCATTTTTATCGCTTCCTTCAATATCAAAATCAGGAGATATGCTGATGATGAGTTGGAAAAGGAAGAGGGAATTAGCAATTAGCAATTTGTTGATTCGGCTATTCGCAAATTAGCGTCTCAGCGTCTTTGAGGTTAAGCGGGTTACGGGATAGGAGTTTCTGGTTCCTGGTTCGTGGTTCCTGGTTCGTGGTTCCTGGTTCGTGGTTCCTGGTTCGTGGTTCCTGGTTCGTGGTTCCTGGTTCGTGGTTCCTGGTTCGTGGTTCCTGGTTCGTGGTTCCTGGTTCTTGGTTCTTGGTTCGTGGTTCTTGGTTCTTGGTTCTTGGTTCGTGGTTCGTGGTTCTTGGTTCTTGGTTCGTTAAGTTCAGCGTCTCTGAGTCTTAGCGCTCCGAGCCTTCGGAGCTTTGCGTCACTTTACGGTATAATAAATGAGCAATGAGCAATGAGCAATGAGCAAATGAACCTAACCTCCTTGATTTTGATAATCTTATAATACCATAAACATTTACTCCCCCTAAACTTTATATATCGTTTCCATTTGGCTGCGCCACGCCGGAAATATTTTAAATTTTACTTTCCAACGTCCGTAGGACTTAGAAACGTGAAATTTCCATTTATCATAAACCTGACAGGTTTTGAAAACCTGTCAGGTCTTTCAAACTGCAGCCCAACGAAAAATTATTCAACAAGAGTATATGTTTCTAATAGTACCAAAAAGAAAAGCCCCGATTCCGGGGCTTTTCTTAATAGAGTGTTTATGAAGCTTACTGCTTAATCATCTTGCGAATGGCGCGTTCTCCATTCTCGGCGATGAAGGTAATCATGTACACACCTTTACCAAGATCAGAGGTATTGATCGTCTCGCTGGTGAGCGGAATATCCATAACCACCTGACCAATGAGGTTGGTAATGACTACACGGTTTACACCCTCAGCATTCCTTACAGAAATCTGATGGTTGAATGGGTTGGGGTAAACCTCAAGCGATGCAAGTATATTCGGAGTTATTCCGACAGGATTCATTGGCACTGTAATGGCAAGATCTTCTCCTTCTACAGTGAACTCATCCGTATAGACTTCATACCCTTCACCTGCGTTAGCAGTGAATTGATAAGTGCCATCGGGCAGTTCAATGGTGGCAATACCTTCAGCATCGGTTGTGATTGTACCGTTGCCAATGGTAATTTCAACGCCTTCAAGAACTGCTTCAGTTTCGGAATTAATCACAGTAAAGGTTACAGTGTAAACTGTAACGCCACCTTCAATGGTGAATGGAATGGTTACAATTGAACTTTCACCTGAAGTGAAAACCGACTGAACTCCGGCAATGTAGTCGCCGTCGGGCAGATTGGTAAACAGGAATTCCTCATCTTCAATCGGCTCGTCAGTTACTAAGACATCGTTTAGGTAAACGTTGTAGCCAAGTAACGATTTGGCTTTGGACGGAGTACCTTGCATTACCCATGTAGATCCATCTTTCGAAATGGCATCGGCTATACCTGTGTTATTGCCTTGGGCTTTACCGCTGTAGCGATAGAAGTTGGCAAAATCCAGGGTGTTTTTCACACCTTCCATTCCTACGGATACATTGTCGATGAACCAGATGTACCATAATCCATCATTGCTTGGCGGATCTTCGGCATGGAATGCAAAATGTACATTCTGTCCGGCGTATGCTGCCAGGTCGATTACAATCGGGGTATCGTAGTAGTTCCATTCTCCGGATAGTGCAGATGCATCCCAAATAGCGGTCCATGTGTTACCGCCATCGGTTGACACTTCCACATAGTAGTGATCACCATTGGTTGAACCAAAGTAAACAGCAGACCAGAACTCCAATTCAAAGTTTGCCCCAATGGCAATCTCCGGAGTAATGAGCCATTCATCCTGATAATCATAGGACCACCATAGTCCGACATGGTACGTTCCAAAGGGTGCAAAGGTAGTAGATGAGTAATCGGTAACTGTCCATGTGCCGGGTGCTGGTCCGCTTGTATCGGTATTGTTGATTGTTTGAGTCCAGCCGGCTGGCAATGCACCTTCTTCAAAGTTTGCAAAGAGTACAGGGCCAAAAACGTTATTCCAGCTGAACAGAGCCTGACCAGCCTCAAGTCCTTCTGTCTCAACAAGCAGACCGAACGGTTCAACTATAGTTTCAATCAGAAGTGCATCGAGTTCAAGGTCTTCATCAATATCAATATTGCTTTGCAGATAAGCATTATAACCAGCCAAGTTAATCGATAGATTGTACATACCCACACATACCTCGTCGAATACTACAACTCCGTTTGCTGGTGCTGTTAGGGTATATACATAATTGGGATCACCCGACTGGTTGGTGAGAACAACGACAGCTCCTGCGGGACTTTCATCCGTGTTGGTAGAAACGTTAACGGTAACACTGAAGTACTCAATTGCCAAGAAGTTAGCTGTCAGCGTTACATCTTCAGCAGGCATAATGTAGTTGAAGTTGGCATTGCCGCTAACCACATCTCCATCCTCGTCGGTCCAGTTCACAAACAGGAAGTCTGTATTGGGAACAGCTGATACAGGAACAGAAACGCCATCGAAATATTCGCCTCCACCGGTAACGGTTCCTCCTTCAGTAGGATTGGCAACCAGTGTCAGGGTGTATTTTTCAGGAGCTTCGCCAATGTACAGATCATCAAAGTTCCAGTAGTTAACATCATACGAGTTACCTACATATACAAATGCAATCTGAATGATTTCACCTTTGTAATCATTCAGGTCGAACTCCAATAATTGTGCAGGAATATCGGCCGTGGCGTTAACATTCCAAAGCACATCCCAGGTTGCACCGGCATCGGTGGTTATCTGAGCGCTGATGTTAAAGGTATTGCTAAACCAGTCTAGCCTGTGCCTGAACGACATGTACAGATCACCGTTAAAGTTGGTGGCATCAATGAAAGGAGTGGTCAGTCTAAAGGTTGCCGTCGTGGTGGGCGACCAGTAGAACCTCATCTCAGGAGATGTACCACCTGCATTATTGGTAGCGACAACACCCCAATGACTGTGCGTTCTTGTCCAGTCTGTGGGGATAGCTCCGGTGGCAATTCCGGTGAAATCCTCAGCAAACGGTAGTTCGTACAACGTTGGCGGAGCAATGGTAAACTCTACGGTGTAGGTCAACTCGGTTTCACCATCCTCGGCTGTAACCAGTACCTCGGTGATACCCGGAAGTGCAGCAGCCGGTGTTACTACAACTGTAGCGTTGGGATCGGTGGGTGTACCTACCACTGTTGGAACAACAATGGTTCCGTATGGCAACTCCATCTCATACTCCAGCACATCAGGATCAAATCCGGCAATGGCTACGCCATTAACTGTAAGATTTGCCAGTGTTGCGTCGGTATTGGGCGGAGCAATGGTAAACTCTACCGAATAGGTAAGCGTGGCGATACCATCCTCAGCAGTTGCTGTGATAACGGTTGTACCGGGCATTTCCTCTGCATTTTCCACTTCGTAGGTTGCGTTGGGATCGGTAGTTGTAGCCAACACCACTGGGGCAGTGGTTGTTCCGTAAGGAACTTCTACAGTGTACTCGAACACCTCAGCATCAAAGTCGGCTACAGGGGTACCTGCAACGGTAATTACTGATAGCGAAGCATCCCAGTTGAGAGCATAGGCAGTCCAGGTCTTTTCAACTCCGCTCTGCGAGGTTACCAGGTACTCGAAGGGCTCCGAAAGGTCAACCTCCACTCCGCTTGCGGGCAGGATGGTGGCATTTTCGGAGATCTCGATGGTCGGGGTCAGCTTGGTACGGTCGGTACCAACGGCAACCCTAACCTTAACCGTAAGCTCCTCATTGTCGATATCGGCAGGGGCAATCTCTTCTGCAAGGGTGAATGCCTCGATATCGGCAGCAGTGTTGGGCGACTCGTGGATGGTAACAACCCAGTCGGCAACGGTTACACCGTCGGCAGCGGTTACCGTGTAGGTTACCGGAACCTCAAAGTCGGTGAAATCGCCATATCCGGGTATGGGGTTGATACTTGCTCCGAAGGAGATGGTTACCGTGGGTGTTTGTTCGGCAATGTTGGTGCCAAATACCACGTAAACATCAATGGTTGACAAGTCGTAGTCAATCTCCACATCGTCAACAATGGATGCATCCTCAAAGGTGAATGTAAGAATCCTGGTTGCTGTTTCATCTGCAATTGCTACAGTAACTGTCCATTCTTTCACCACCTCATCGGTACCGTCGAATCCGGTAACGGTATAAACTACAGGGCTGTTGAAGTCCTGAGCAACGCCGCTCTCGGGATCAACAGTGGCACCCGGCGATAACCCGATGGTTGGGGTAAGCGCTGCCATGTTGGCCTCGAAGTTAACCATTACCTCAATGGTACCATTTTCCCAATCAATATCAGCGGGGTAAACCTGCTCAGGGATGGTGAAGGTGAGGATCTCGGCAGCTGGTACAAGTAAGATATTAACGTTCACATTACCGTTAAGAACGGTAACCTCATCGGCAACAGGAGAGTATCCTGCGTACATCAACGAGTAGTTGTAGTCCCCATTAAGAACTTCAAGTGTAACCTTGCCATGCTCATCCAGGTCGTAAGCTGCACCATCGAATTCGAAGATGGCATCGGCCAAGGGTGCATGGGTATAGTAATCGGTAACGGTGAAGTTAATGTTGTAGAACTTGTTGAGGACAACTTCATACCCCTCGATATTCTCAAGGTTAAGGGTAATAACCCCTTCAAAACCTTCATGACCCGGTGCATTGACAGAGTATTCGTAATCGCCCGGCAACAGTATTAGGTTTTCGAAGGTATAATTACCTTCTGCATTCACTATGCCATTAAGGGTAATGGTAGCATTTGGAATTTCTGCACCCGTTTGATCGCTCACTGCGAATGAAACATCAAAGGGTTCTCCGATCAAGATATTGTCCACAGCAGCGGGGGGTTGTGTACCACCCGAAGAATCGTTTCTCCAGGAGAATACGATACGACGTGTGGTTCCAAATTGCTCTACAGGAATGTTTAAGGTAGCTCTTTGCCAACTTGCATTCATATTATAGGTTCCTAACTCTCCTGTAAGTAAAGTGCCTGCCACCGGTGTAACTGTTGGTGCAATGCTATACACTCGGAGATAGTCATAATCTAGAGATATTTTTTCACCCATACATTTCCAGTCGAAAGCAAGAACAACATCCCCCAGCTCTCCTCCATCAATTTCAGGTATAGCAAAATCCATGTAGAAGTGAACAACCGAGGTAGAACCAATGGTATAGGCATTGGTTACGCCATTATCGTTGGAAACCATTGCCGAGAGATTATCGGTATCGCCTGCAGCAATGCCAACGTGCCACTGGTTAGTCTGAGTGCCATTTACAACTATCCAGTTATCAAACGTACCCCCTTCGAAATCCTCTACGAAAGGCAGGGTTACGGGAGCATAAGCTTCGCCAAAGAGTTCAACCTCAACATCCTCGTAAACCAGTTGGGCGTTGAATACGCCTCCAGCAGTGGGCGCAAATTGCACAATTACTGTGGCTGATTGTCCTGTTGTAAGGGAGTGTGTAACTCCACTGTAGTCCACAGCAAATACAAACATTTCGGCATCGGCACCCTCAATGGCAAAATCTTCCATATCCACTTCCAGGGGTCCGGTACCGATATTGGTAAAGGTGAATGTTTGATTTTTGGTGTACAAATTAGCCAGACCTTTTCCAAAATTTGCACCTCCCGACCAGTCGGCTGTGTAACTAAAAGTGGGCGGTGCCTCAGACAGAACAATGGTAGGTACTATTAAATCCGCACCACTCACTTCAAAGGCTCCACTTGCTCCGAGGTAGCCAATCTTATAGGCTGTGAAAGTGTATTCGCCATTGGGTAGGATTACGGTGGCTACGCCGGAGGCGTTGGTTGTCAGCGAACCGCTCAGTTCTACTGCACCCTGATACCCAACTCCGGTACCGGTGTAGGCAATGGCCACCCCGCTAATGGGACCATCGGCATCATCCAACACGTTGAATGTGATGGTGTGCATACTAATCATGGCCAGGTCGAAGTCAACATCGTCGCCATCCACCGTTAGAGTGCCGTTGTAGGTCAGGAATCCGGCAGCGGCAATCTGCAATGGATTTGTCCCGTTGGGCACTATCATGGATGCCTCACCCTGTGCATCGGTTGTTGCCGTCAAGCCGCCAATTTTAATGGTGGCGTTCTCAATGGGATCGGTTCCGTCGGTAATGGTGAAGTTGCCGGTGTAGAAGCTACCAATCTTCACATCGTCGAATATCATATAGAAGTCACCATCAAACCTGTTGGCTTCTACCCTTACAACCACGTATCCACCGGCATAACCCGACATGTCAATATCGATCGGGGCAAAATTGGTGGAAGGCGTGTGGTTATCGGCATTGATGACGTGAACATTCGTAAAGGTAGCCCCCAAATCGTTGGAGATTCTTACAGTTATGCTGAAGTTTTCGGCCGGTGTAGCTGTTCCTCCCGAATAGTTTATTACCTTGTACATAAAGGAGAATTCCGGATCGTCTCCCACGGCTACAACGGGTGTTTGCCAATAACCGGTTGGTGCGCTACTCCACAGATTCCTTCGCAGTGCCCTTGTACCGTCAACCCCCGCAGCTGCCGTATTGGTAAAATTGGTAGTCCAGTATGCGGGGATACCCGTGATGGCATCAAAGTTCTCGTTGATGTAGTTGGTTGCATACAGTACAATCACATTGATAGTGGCCTCATAATTACTTGGGTTGGCCGGTACCCCGTCAACGAGTACAATCTCACCCTCCAGGGTATAGGTGCCTGGGGTAGCCGGATTGTAGGTGCCTGTACTCCAAACGATATCGAGCATGGTAGTTGTGCCATTGTTCAGCTCTACCTCAATCTCCTCGGGCAGGTCGAGGTCCTCAAAGGGAACTCCCATGAGAACAATTATGGGATCGAAGGCCGCTACACCGATAATGGTAAGCATTTCGGGTGTAATGGTAAACTCAGCCTCGTCGCCCGTATCGAAGGTGATAGTGAGTACCAGATCTTCGGAGCCAACCCCGGTAAACTTGGTGCTCAGGTAGTTTACATCGAAAGTAAGGGTTGAGGAGTAAGGCCCGGCAACCGCAAGGGTATAGTCGGTATCCTCCACAAGGTCCATCTCCCCATCGTTGATGGAGGTGATGGATGTAGCCGACAGCCAGTAAACAAGGGTAGAAACATCCTCAGGCAAATCGACGATGTAAATTGCTTCTTCGGGTAAGATAAAGGGCTTGTCTGTACCAAAAACGGAGAAACTGGTGGATGCTGCACCGGGAACCCCAACTTCACTGAGTGCTCCCCAGTCTGTGCCATCACCAAACACATCGGGTTGGTCGCGCAGGGAAGCCTCGTATTCAATCAGTCTGTCCCAAGTTAGCCAGTTCCAGCGTGTTGAACCTAATGCTGTTCCCGTTGGGAAATGTCCTGCCACGGTGAGCCAGTAGTGTCCACCTTCTAATATTAGGGGCTCGGCAAAGGTCAGCACAGGATTGGTAACGCTGGTGGCGGGAACAACCTCTTGATGTACAATGTCACCCGGAACGCCTGCGTTGTCGGTGTAAACAATTACCATAAAATATGCAGGGTTAGACGAAGCTGAGGATTTGAAGCCAAATGCGTTTATTTTGTTGATATGCCATATTCCTTCCGGTACGATAAAGTCGTCGGCAGTTTCAATAAGACCGGGATCTAAACCACCCAGGTTGGTTGATACAATGCCGCTTGCGGAACCGGTATAATCAATGTTCTTACCCCACATCAGGTTGTCAACCACGGTAACGGTGGCGGTAACCTCGTCATTATCGGGAACCTCGTCGCCAGCCAGAAGGGTGGTCATGGTAACGGTGTAAACGCCCGCTTCCCCGGGTTGCCACTGGTCGAATGTTACGGTTCCTTCCTCTCCTGCATCAAGGGTAACGGATTGCACGTCGGTGAAAACCTCCACATCGTCCTCATCGGTTATGGATACCGATACATCGAAAGTATCGTTTTGTTTACCCCTATTCTTAACGGTTCCCATCACATCGGCCAAAAAGCCTGTACCGGTGAAGGGATACATATTAACGGAAAGTGCGGCAGCATCAATATCGGGGATTGGTACTGCAGTAACTTCAACCTCATCAACAGTCCAACTGTGTGCAAAATTACCTTCGTAAACAAAGGCGATATAAACCGTATTGCCGGCATAGGGGGTGAGGTCTAATTCCTTAAGGGTGAAATTGGGAAGGGCTGTATTCGACTCGTAGATTTCCACAAAATCGGTACTTCCGGCCACACCGCTTCCGGTGGAGATAAGCACTCCCGAGTATTCGTAGTCAGCTGGAACGTATGCGTTCCTCTCATAGAAAGAGAGAGTGCACTCGTGGTTAACAGGAAGTGCTATGGAAGGAGTCACAATCCATGATTCCGGAGTACCAGAACTCGTATAATTATGCCACATAGCTCCCGTAGTGCCATTGGCACCGGGGGTGGTCCTAGCCCAGTTGACAGTTCCCGTACCCAGCTGCGTTCTTGTCCAGCCCAAAGGCGGGAATGCAACGTCGTCAAACCCTTGTAGGTAGGGTGGAATAATCGGAGCCAAAGCACTGGTGGTGATGGAGAAGTTCTTAACCACCTTACCCCCTTCGGCTGAGGTAACCGTAAAGTTCTCGGTATCGGTTTCACCAAAACTAACCCCGGTGGCAGGTACCGTTACCTTTACGATAAAGTTGTAAGTGGCACCGGAGTTAATGGCCACTGACCCTGTCAGAGGCGTTGTGCCATCGGCCTGGAATAGCCCATAGGTCCATTCACCATCGCCAACAATGGCAGGGGTAAAGGTATCGTTCTGATCCCCTTCGTTTTTGATGGTAACGGAATAGTTATGACTTTCCCCTGCCCATACTGCCACACCGGCAGGATAAGTAATGGAGAAATCATAGGGCATTGGAAAATAAAGTTGAACCTGGTTGATGGTTGTAGTGGTGGAGTATGCTGTCGGAGGGGTGGCAGGGTTGGGATTTGTAGTGTCGTCCCTGTAATAAATACCCCTATTTGTGCCACTGTTAAATGCTAACCAGTTGGTGGTGGCACCATAACTAGGCGCATTTTCGTCAACTGCAATCACCAGGTTGTCGGTGTTGTTGTAGTTGAATGGGGTGCTCAAGTTGATTTCCATCCAGTTCCCCGATGCAGGGAAGGTAACCGTACCATTAAACACCTCCGTGAGGTTTGCAAAGGGTACCCATTCGGTTGTGCTTGTGAATTCTGTTTTAGTGGTATGTCCCATATACACAACCCACTGGTTGCTGTTGTTTGGTGCAGTTGAAGAAAGGTAGAACCTTATCTTAGTTATAGCACCGGCTGTGGCAATCTCACTTTTCAGATAGATCTGCTGGGTATAACTATAGCCATAATAGGCGTATATTGGGAAATAGCTGGTAGTCGTTGTCCCGCTACCAATTTGTACAGTGCCCTTGTTCGCGCTTTTGGTAAAAGAGGTAGGCTCGGCCAATACAGCAACAAAATCGGCATCGGAATTTTCCAATGGTTTTGTGTCGGGCCTTTTCACCTCCATATCCTTCTGCGCATTGGGCAAATAGTGTGCTTGCCTTGTTTCCTGCCCGTAAAGCCAGCAGGTAGTAAGCAATAGCGTGATTAGTAATGTTAATGCTTTTCTCATAATCGGTTTATTTTGGTTAGTAATTTTTTAAAAAAGAGAGAAAAAAACATCTTAGGAACCCGGTTCCTAAGAGTAAAAAAATAGAACAATCCTTTAGTTTACTTCATAGGCAAAGTGTATTTTTCGGGTTAATAATCTGATTAATTGACGGTATAGTCGTTTTTTGTGATTTTAGCAAATCGAAATATACGTCATTTTAGGTTTAAAAGAAAATTTTTTTACCATTTTTTTAACCATAAAAACCGGTTAATCTGCGTAAGGGATTGAGTGGTCGGGTTTTCAATGAGCAATGCGTTGATTCGTTGATTCGTGATCCCGACGAGTCGGGACGGTTATTTGTGAATTTGGTTATTCGCAAATTCGCAAATTCGTTAATTCGCAAATTCGTTTAACGATTAACGATTCACTTTTTTTACCGCAGAGCTACTCTAGTGTCTCTTAGTTTGGCAGAGAATTTCCTTTGCGGTTCTTTGCTTCCCGATACATCGGGATTGCGGCTCTTTGCGGCACTTCTTTTTTAGTACCGCAGAGTTACGCGGAGATTTCGCTAAGTTTCGCAGAGAATTTCCTTAGCGGTTCTTTGCTTCTTGGCGGTTCTTTGCGGTACTTCTTTTTTAGTACCGCAGAGGTACGCGGAGATTTCGCTAAGTTGCGCAGAGAATTTCCTTAGCGGTTAAGCGGGGTACGTGGTACGGGTTACGTGGTACGGGGTAAGAGTTCATTGTTCCTGGTTCCTAGTTTGTGGTTCGTTGATTTGCAGATTCGCTCCCAACTGAATTGTAGGGATTCGTTTTTACGCATTAACAAATTTACGCATCAGCGAATTCACGATTACCCTTTTTAGCTATCAATCCATTACCTTTGTACAAATAATGATAGGATATGGGAGGCATTTTTAACCGTTTGGCCGATAACGAGCGCAGGGGAAGCCTGGCCAACAGGCTTCGGAGGCGTCGCTTTGCCCTGTTTACACAGCTGCTAGGCGGGTTGCCCCGCCCCTTGAGAATTGTGGATGTGGGTGGCACTGAGAACTACTGGGAGCAAATGGGATTTGCCCATGAGGAAGGGGTGAGCATAGTCCTTGTTAATCTGCGTGAACACAAGGTGAGGCACGGAAATATGCAAAGCATTGCGGGCGATGCCCGTATCCTTCAAGGTATTGATGACAATTCGTTCCATATTGCCTTTTCCAACTCGGTGATTGAGCACGTGGGCGATTTTGCCGACCAGCAGCGCATGGTGAACGCCATGCGTAGGGTGGCCCCGCGTATCTACCTGCAAACGCCCAACCGTTACTTTCCCCTTGAGCCGCACTTCCTTTTTCCCTTCTTCCAGTTTTTGCCCCTCAGGGCAAGGGTGTGGCTGCTTATGCGTTTTAAGCTGGGCTGGTATCTACGGCAACGTAATCTGAAGGATGCCATAAAAACAGCTAAAAGCGTTCGGCTTCTATCATACAACGAGCTGCGCATACTATTTCCCATGGCGCGTATCTACCGCGAGAGGTTCTTGGGGCTCACCAAATCGTTTGTGGTGGTGGAGGGGGTTGGCAATTAGCTCCCGTTTGTAGATTCGTAAATTCGTAAATCAGCGTCTCAGTGTCTTAGCGGTTCTTTGCTTCTTCGCGACTCTTTGCGGCACTTCTTTTTTAGTACCGCAGAGTTACGCAGAGATTTCGCTAAGTTTCGCAGAGAATTTCCTTAGCGGTTCTTTGCTTCTTCGCGACTCTTTGCGGCACTTCTTTTTTAGTACCGCAGAGTTACGCAGAGATTTCGCTAAGTTTCGCAGAGAATTTCCTTAGCGGTTCTTTGCTTCTTCGCGACTCTTTGCGGCACTTCTTTTTTAGTACCGCAGAGTTACGCAGAGATTTCGCAAAGTTTCGCAGAGTGAAGTTGAGTTCTTTTCTTTGTGTGGCTTTGCTTCTTGGCGGTTCTTTGCGGCACTTCTTTTTTAGTACCGCAGAGTTACGCGGAGATTTCGCTAAGTTTCGCAGAGAATTTCCCTAGCGGTTAAGCGGGTTACGGGTTGCGGGGTACGTGGTACGGGATACGCTTCACGCTTCACGTTTCACGATTAACGTTTCACGAATTACGTTTCACGCCTTACCCCTTAAAAGTTGCAATGGTTTGATTTTAATACGCCGTATCTTGCCCCTTGATGATTACCCACATGGTCAGTAAGATAATCTTGATATCCATGTTGAACGACCAGGTTTCGATGTATTTGGCATCGAGCTCAACCCGCTTAATGATATCCCTTGGCTTTTTAATCTCACCCCTGAAGCCATTCACCTGTGCCAGCCCCGTGATTCCAGGGCTAACCATATGCCTCAGCATGAACCGTTTCACAAGTTTCTGGTACTCTTCGGTGTGTTTTATCATGTGTGGGCGGGGGCCCACAATGGACATTTCTCCTTTGAGCACGTTGACGAATTGCGGCATCTCATCGAGGCTCCATTTGCGCAAAAAGCGCCCTACGCGGGTAACCCTTTTATCGTTACGCGTGGCCTGCACTGTATCGCTTTCGTCATTCTTTTGCATAGAGCGGAATTTATGGCATGTGAATACCTTGCCATCGATACAGGTCCGTTCCTGGTTGAAAATGATGCCCTGCCTGTAGAAGATTAAATCTAAAATATAGAGAATCAGCGAAAACCACGAGAGAATGCCGATGATGACAATCAGGGATATGGCAATGTCGAAAGAGCGCTTCAGCAGGCGGTTATACCAAAAGCTGAGGGGTCCCGGATGGATTTGTAGCACAGGCACCATACCGTAGTTCACCAGCTCGGCACTTTTGTAGGCAAAGTTCTCCAAATCGGGTAAAATCCTGATCTTAATGGGGTAGTCGGCAAGGAGGTTCGACACATCATCCAGCACACTTCGGGGAATGGTATCCCATGATATGTAAACCTGGTTGATATCGTTGGCCTCGATAAAACTTTTCAGATCATCCCACGAACCCATAATTCGTCGTTTTAAATTCACCTCCTTGTCGATGAAGCCAAGGAACCGGTATCCGTGCCAGGGATTGGTGAGGAAGTACTTGGCCAACTCCTTAGCTTTGTTCCCATATCCTAAAATGATAACATTCCGATAGTTGTAACCATATTTACGGTAGAAGTAGAAGGCGTAGTATAGTACAAACTTCCAAAGAATCAAGGAGAAGAAAAAGAGTGCAAAGAGGTATTTAAGGTGATGCCTTGGGTAGTATTGCAACGGAACAGCCTGAAAGTACATCAGGAAGAAGAAGAAGTAAAAGACGATAATCCTTACATAGGTAAAGAAAATGGACTTTTTCTTGGTATTCCTGTCAACATTGTGGGCTCCAAAAACAAAAAATAGCACAATCCAACATGCGTTGAGATAGATGTAGAACAGCAGGTGCTTGTCTGAAAAGTGCTCAGCCTTTGGCTGCATAATTATATATCCTACCACAAACAGCGCGTTGAGGATAAGGAAATCACCCAAAAGCGAAATCAGGGGTATATACTTGGAGTACTTCACCGATTAGCAGTTACAACAGTTGCAAAGGTATCTTTTTTATTTAATAAACGGAAGACTTCGGTTTTTCGTCTGTTTGGCTTGGCAATGAGTAATGAGCAATGAGCAATGAGCAATGAGTAATGAGCAATTAACAATTCAGCGTCTTAGCGGTTATTCGGGTTGCGGGTTGCGGAGTACGGGTTACGGGGTAGGAGTTCATTGTTCCTGGTTCTTGGTTCCTAGTTCATGGTTTGTAGTTCGTGAAGTTCAGAATCTCTGAGACTTTGCGGTTCTTTGCTCCTTGGCGGTTCTTGGCGGCACTTCTTTTTTAGTACCGCAAAGTTACGCCAAGGATCGCTAAGTTTCGCAGAGGATTTTCTTTGCGGTTAAACGGGTTGCGGGTTGCGGAGTACGGGTTACGGGGTAGGAGTTCATTGTTCCTGGTTCTTGGTTCCTAGTTCATGGTTTGTAGTTCGTGGAGTTCAGAATCTCTGAGACTTTGCGGTTCTTTGCTCCTTGGCGGTTCTTGGCGGCACTTCTTTTTTAGTACCGCAAAGTTACGCCAAGGATCGCTAAGTTTCGCAGAGGATTTTCTTTGCGGTTAAACGGGTTGCGGGTTGCGGAGTACGGGTTACGGGGTAGGAGTTCATTGTTCCTGGTTCTTGGTTCCTAGTTCATGGTTTGTAGTTCGTGGAGTTCAGAATCTCTGCGACTTTGCGGTTCTTTGCTCCTTGGCGGTTCTTGGCGGCACTTCTTTTTTAGTACCGCAAAGTTACGCCAAGGATCGCTAAGTTTCGCAGAGGATTTTCTTTGCGGTTAAACGGGTTGCGGGGAACGGGTTACGGGTTACGGGATAGGAGTTCATTGTTCCTGGTTCTTGGTTCCTAGTTCATGGTTTGTAGTTCGTGGAGTTCAGAATCTCTGCGACTTTGCGGTTCTTTGCTCCTTGGCGGTTCTTGGCGGCACTTCTTTTTTAGTACCGCAAAGTTACGCCAAGGATCGCTAAGTTTCGCAGAGGATTTTCTTTGCGGTTAAACGGGTTGCGGGGAACGGGTTACGGGTTACGGGATAGGAGTTCATTGTTCCTGGTTCATGGTTCGTGAAGTTCAGCGTCTCTGTGCCTTTGCGGTTCTTTGCTTCTTTGCGGTTCTTTGCGGCACTTCTTTTTTAGTATCGCAAAGTTACGCCAAGGATCGCTAAGTTTCGCAGAGGATTTTCTTTGCGGTTAAGCGGGGTACGTGGTACGGGTTGCGTGGTACGGGGTAAGAGTTCATTGTTCCTAGTTCGTGGTTTGTGAAGTTCAGCGTTTCAGCGTTTTAGTGGTTAGGCTGGTTACGGGGTACGTGGTACGAGTTACGCTTCACGATTTACGTTTCACTCCCGTCCCGATGAATCGGGATCGGGATCACGTTTATCGATTTACGCAGCAGTGTTTGGAAGCAATGGTAGTAGGAGTTGATTACATCATCCCATCGGTAATCAGTTTCTATTCGCTTGAGGTTGGCTGAAATAAATTTTTCCCTTCTCTCGCCAAACAGATCCCCTTTAACGGCATCGGCAATTTCGTGCTCGTTGGCAAAGAACAGGGCATTATCCCTCAGCACCGATTGGTTGAATGGATTACGATGTGCGCAAATCAACGCCGAAGCGGCCATGGCCTCTAACAAAGAGGGATTTGTTCCCCCCGCTGAATGCCCGTGAAAGTAGCAAGCACAGTGGTACCGCAGCTGGTTGAGCGCATCCTCATCGAAGAGGGGGCCAATGAACCTTATATTCGCATTGGAATATCGTTTGGTCAGGTAACAGCCATGCCCATTCTCCGTATTGCCTACGATGAGCAACGGGAAATCGGAGCCCGATTCTAAAACCCCTTTAATAACCTCCTCCACATGGTTGTCGGGCTGCATTCGGGCAATCATCAGGAAGTACTTAAACGGCTCCACGCCGTATGGCTTAATGGATTCGGGGTTGGGACTATTGAATATTTGCGAACCGTAGGGGATAAACTGTGCCGTTACTCCATATGTTTTTTCAAGGTATTGCTGTATGGCCTCCGAATCGGCAATGAGCCGATGGCTGCTTTTCACTGCCCATCTTTCGGCATGCCTTAAAAAACGTTGAAGCAGTTTGCCATACTTGCTCCGCTTCCACTCCAGCCCATCCATATTGGTAACTATCAGTGATTTGCGGGGTAGCAGCCAATGCCAGAGGGTGCTGGTTGTGTAACCCAATTGGAGAATGATATCGAAATCGCACCTGCGGCTATTGAGAATACAGTTGAGGTCGTAGATAAACTGACCACTGGCACCAATATATTGCTCGGGGTCGAAGCGGTGAATGATGTTCACCCCTTGCCATTTTTTCTCCTTAAGTGGATGATCGTGAGAATTGTAAACCCAAACCTCGGCGCCCAGTTGCATTAACCCCAGTGACAGGTACTGGGCAAATTGCTCAAATCCCCCATACCTGTTGGGTACTCCACGCGTTCCAAGAATGGCTATCTTCATGCTTATCCAAAGTAATTACTTCAATGCCCTATTGCAGTTTGCCGATAGGCAAAAATAGAACAAAAATGGAATAAACAGCCATTCGCTAATCCTCATTACGCAATGGCTGCAAAATTTATAAATGGCCAAAGGCAGTCAATGTGAAGCAAAATACTTACTTTTGAGCCAATGATGATTCAATAGTTCCGTTGGAATTGTCCGATTAAAATAATGTTGTTCAAAACGAAATAACTCACTAAATCATGAGCAGGCAGCTACGAAAGCGTGAAGCGCAAAAACAGCAGGAAGTGAAAACGGGGCGTAATTACCCCTACTTCATTTTTACCATATTCATTGTATTGCTACTTCCTGTTATTTACTATCAGGCAACCCTCGATTTGACCACAATGCCCAGAGTATTGGCATTGAGCGCATTCCTCGGAATGTTTGTCATTTTCTTTTTTAATTCGAAGTGGTATAAGCCCGAAATGCTTGGCGTATTGAGGCATGGCCTATTTCCTGTATTTGGGCTCTGGCTCGTGGTGTCGGTGGTTACGCTGGCATTTTCCTCCAATCCCATCGAGGGCATTTTCGATATTATTAAGGTATTGTTTACCATTACCATTGCCATGCTGGGTGCCATGATTTTTTCCGAGGAGGAGAATTGGCTTGATAAGCTGGCTAAGGTGGTTGTTCTTTCGGCCATTGTCACCTCGCTGGTGGGCTTTGTACAGTATTACCTTTGGGTGGTCAAGGCAACTGAGCCCTTTTTGCCCGATGGGCGAAAGATTATATACAGGGTGGTTGGGGTGATGGCCCACAAAAACCTATACTCGCTTTCGCTATTCATGATGCTCCCCTTTGTAGCGTATGGAGTGGCAATGTTTAAGAAACATTGGAAAATTTTGTCAATCATTGCTTTAGTTTTTGTGTTGTTGCTAATCTTTATGCTTCAGGCCAGGGCAACCTGGGTGGGGATTATGGTTGCAGTAGCCATATCGGTGATAACGCTTATCCTTTACGGTAACAAATTTGGCTTGCCCAAAAAGTGGAAAATCACCCTGATTACCCTCACTCTCATGGGTGCAGTAGCAGTTGGAGGGGTTCTCTTTTTAGTCGGGAAGGATAGCCAGAATCAGTATGTTAAGCAGTTGCAATCCATTATTAATCCCAAGTCGGCACAAAATATCCACAGGATAAATATTTGGAAAACAACCCTGGAAATGATTCAGGATAGGCCGGTATTGGGTTTTGGACCCAACAATTGGAAGTTGCATGCTGGGTACTATTTCAAAGGCCGATTCTTCCTGGAGGATCAGATAAACTGGCAACGACCCCACAACGATTTTCTATGGGTCTTTGCCGAAAAGGGAATCTTCGGGATTTTGCTCTACCTCGCCATTTTCGGATTTTCATTGTATTACCTGTATAGGATTATTGGTGCCGAAACCACCCGCGAAAAAAGGCTGATGGCCCTTTTACTTATCTTCGGATTGGTGGGTTACCTCACAGCATCAACTTTTGACTTCCCCTATGAAAGGATATTCCACCAGGCATTCTTAGGGGTAATATTTGCCTGTTCGGTAGCACTCTACCATAGTGTTTATCCCACAGCTGTATTAAAAATCAAAAAGGATATTCTGGTAATTCCCCTTGTTGTTATCTTCGTTTTTGGGGCATACTACGGGTATCGAGGTACAAAGCAGGAGGTTAATCTGAATAAGGCAAGGGCCGAACTGAGGATAATTAATAGAGGTATTCTCCCGCGAATTGATTCGTTGCCCGAAAATCAGAAGAAAAATGCTGCAGCCATGCTGCAACAAAAATGGCGCGAAGTGTTGAAGTATGCCTTGAATTCCAAGACCATTTTAAAAAACCTCGATCCGCAGGCAAACCCGATAGATTATTACATAGGATTGGCTTACCTTAATTTGAAGGATTATCAGAACGGGCTTAAGTATTGCCTTTTGGCACACAATCAACACCCCGGCAGTATAAAGGCTTTGAACAGTTTGGGTGCGATTTACTACAATCTGAAACAGTACGATAAGGCAGAGGAATATCTGCAAAAATCCATTACCATCTTTCCCTCGCACGATGCGCTTCTCAACCTGTCGTCCACGTATTTTATGCAGAAAGAGTATGATAAGGCATATGAACTGCTCTCAAATGCTCCCAAGGATATCATGTCACCAAGACTGGAAGATAATTTGAAGTCCATTACCATAATGCGGGAAATGGCTGCCAAGGAGGCTAAAAATGCAGAAAAGGCGAATGGGAAGTAGGCTGTTTGCTTGTCTTTGTAGTGTAGTTAATTGGGATGTAAGTGTCCAAGTGGTATGCCAACAATAGATATTCACGACCCTTTTATATTGATGTTCAGTATCAGTTTGTTGCCGGAGAGTAGTTAGGAGTTGATTGTTCTATGTATACATATTTATGGGGCTAAAGCCCTTTTGTGTACTACAAATTTTGCCCGTCAGCTAAAGCTGACGGCAATTGAAGAAATAGAATTATTGCTTTGTGAATATTGTTGGTACTGAAGTCTCAGAATATGTATTTCCCAATCCGGGCTTAAGCCCGGATGCAATATCAAATACTTTAAGACAATTTTTAATTAATTTTCATTGCCGTCGGCTTAAGCCGACGGGATACTTAAACTAAAATTCATTAGGCTTTAGCCTCATTATTGGTTGTATAGGCTTTGAAGGAGAAAAATTAACTGGGAAATCAAAAGTATGATTGACAGGTATCTATGATCCGACGAATTATTAAATGAACTTCAAAGAAAAGTGGAGAAGGTTCACCCGATAAAAACGGTTTTTTTGTGAAACATTTGGCGCAAAACACTCCCATATTCACCAGGTAAACCTATGGTTGGTGGTAATGGCAGGTTGGGGATTCCGGGGATCAAACCGATTGTCCACAATCCATAGTCCGGCAGCATAGCTACTGATGGCAAAACCGCGTTCGTAGGCGTGTGCCATGGTACCATCCAGTTGACCCGCTTCGGGTTCGAAAACTGCATCGGGCATATCGAGTTCCAGAAGGGGCAGGATGGCCTCTTTCCTTGCATAGAACATGGAACCGGCAACGAAAGCCATGTCGTGCAGCTCGCGGGTATCAACGCCAAGCCTACGGCATAGGTAACCAATGCCCTTTGCGTTGGCACCGTAATACAGGCTCATGGGTACAATATGCCCCGTTGGGCCAAGGATGCCGACGGAGGGATTGCCATTGAAAATTTCTATGATGTCGGTGCGCGCTTTTGCAGGTAACAATGCGTTGAAAATCTCTTTACGCCAAATACTCCCCGCCATGCGGTGATCCGATTTTTTGGTATGGAGTTTCAGAATCAAACCATAACCCTGTTCAAAGGCAACGGCGCAGGCCTTGAGGAATGGCAGCACATCGCGCCCCCGATTTTCAAAAGCCAAAAGTTCATGGTAGATATGAGAATTTGAAAGCACACCGTTTATTTCCTCTGCTTTTTCGTGAGGGCAGGTAACGAACAGTTTGACCTTTTGGTTTGATGGCTTGACCAGATAGCGGAGTATCTCGTGCATGATTTCCACGTGGTACACGTGCAGAATAATGGCCAGGTCATCAATGGGCGATGTATCAACGGCCACCGGGGAGGGTTGCCTGATTTTGCCATGGCCAACGGATGGCCAATGGGCGGGATAGTCCACATCGTTTTCGTTGTATGTTATCCCCGAGAGCATATCCGCCTCTTTCCAGTTGCGGTACACCTTTGTATGGCAAAACAGGGGGCGGAAGCGGGTGAACACAAAATCCTTAATGCGTTTTCTGCCTTCGCGCTTGATTGGCAAGTGCCACCATAACAGGGTAATCAGGTGAGTAAAAAAACCTTTGACCCCTTTCGCATTGTTTTCCGGTTTCCCCATTTTCACTGTTTATGGCAAATCAATAGCTTTACAAAAATAGGAATTGAAAATCAATATGGCCTTTTTCGGGAGAATATTCTTGATGGCTTAACCCGATGAGATAATTTAGAAATTTAATAGTATTAATTATAGGTATTAAAATATTTGCCCTTTCCAATTTCATTTCATAACTTCGTAGCACAGAAATGACGTTTTTTCGAAGTTAATTGATAAAATTAATTATAATCTGATAGTTTAACCCATTAAATCATTAGTCATGGTAAGCGATTTGAACTCAGTTTTTTCCAATTCAGCCAAGGGGATGAAGCGTTCGGCCATCCGCGAATTGCTGAAGTTGACCCAGCGATGCGACATTATCTCCTTTGCAGGAGGGTTGCCATCGCCCGATAGCTTTCCCATTGAGCAGCTGAAGGAGATATCCTGTGAGGTACTTGAGAAGGAGGGAGCGCAGGCATTGCAGTATGGCTCCACCGAAGGCGATAATAAGTTAAGGGAGATTCTGGTAAATCGGTATCGTAAGGATGGCGTGGATATCACCACCAACAATCTTGTGATAACCACTGCTTCGCAGCAGGCTCTCGACCTGATTCCCAAAATTTTTGTTAACCCCGGCGATAAGGTTATCTGCGGGTTGCCATCGTACCTTGGCGCTCTTTCGGCCTTTTCAACCTATGGTGCGCAAATGATTGGTATCAGGCTCGATGATAAGGGAATGCGTGCCGATTTGCTGGAGAAGGAGCTGGAACAGATGAAAGCCAAGGGCGAGAAGCCCAAGTTTATCTACATCATCCCCGATTTTCAGAACCCTGCGGGTATCACCATGCCCGAATCGCGCAGGCTCGAAATCATTGCTATTGCCCGCAAGTACGATGTGCTCATCGTTGAGGACAGCCCCTACCGTGAGCTTCGCTTTGAGGGCGAACCCCAACGTACCATGCTGCAGCTGGACGGAACAGGGCATGTCATTCTGCTGGGAACCATGTCAAAAATATTTGTGCCCGGATTTCGCATGGGGTGGGTTGTTGCCCATGAGGATGTAATCGATAAGATTGTGATGGCCAAGCAGGCCACCGACCTGTGTACTTCTGCATATCTGCAAAAGATTGCGGCTAGGTATTTCGAAAAGGGCTATTTTGACCAAAACCTCAAGAAAATTATCGACAGCTACCGCATTAAGCGCGATGCCATGCTGGCAGCATTCCGCAAGTACATGCCCCAGGGGGTGAAGTGGACTGAGCCCGAAGGGGGCTTGTTCCTGTTCCTCACCCTGCCCGAGCACATGAACGCCGAGGAACTTTTCAAAATCGCCATCGACCAGAAGGTGGCCTTCGTGTTGGGAAGCGTCTTCCATTGTGATGGAAGTGGGCACAACACCATGCGGCTAAACTTCTCGTTCATGTCCAAGGAGCAGAACGAGGAGGGCGTGAAGCGCCTTGCCGCTGCCATTAAACAGCAGATGTAGCCCCGTTTTACACGGTTTGAACTATGAAGGCAATTTGATTTTGCTTAACCCATTTATCACCGCATCCTTACATTTGGATGCGGTTTTTTTCTACCTTTGCCATGCCATGAAGCTGTCAGTAATCATTGTCAACTACAACGTTAAGTTTTTCCTGGAACAGTGCCTAATCTCGGTTCAGGGAGCATTAGAGGGCATTGAAAGTGAGGTATTTGTGGTTGATAATGCTTCGGCCGATGGTTCGTGCCCCATGGTGAGGCAGCGTTTTCCGTGGGTAACGCTGATTGAGAACAAGAAGAATCATGGCTTTTCCTATGCCAACAATCAGGCCATTCGCCAGGCCAAGGGAGAGTACATCCTTTTGCTCAACCCCGATACCGTGGTTGAAGAGGACACTTTTTCCAAATGTATTGCCTTTATGGACAATCACCTTGATGCCGGGGGCCTGTCGGTGAAGATGATTGATGGCAAGGGGCGTTTCCTTCCCGAATCGAAACGGGCATTGCCAACCCCCATGGTTTCGTTTTACAAGATATTTGGCCTTTCCCGTCTTTTCCCGCGGTCAAGGGTATTTGCACGGTACCACTTGGGGCACCTCGATAGCAGAAAAATCCACGAGATAGAAATTCTCCCCGGGGCTTTCATGTTCATCCGCAAGGCTGCTCTCGACAAGGTTGGGTTGTTGGATGAGGATTTCTTTATGTATGGCGAGGATATTGACCTTTCTTATAGGATTACAAGGGGTGGTTATAAAAACTACTACTACCCAGAAACAACCATTATTCACTACAAGGGCGAAAGCACAAAGAAGGGCAGTATTAACTACGTTCTGGTTTTTTACAAGGCCATGATGATTTTTGCCCGAAAACACTTTAGCAGGAAGAATGCCTCCATATACATTGCGCTAATCTACATGGCCATATACTTTAGGGCTTTCCTAAGCATTTGCAAGCGCTTCTTCCATGCCATGTGGCAACCCGTTGTCGATGCCCTGTTTATGATTATTGGCTTTATTATCATTGTCCCCTTCTGGGAACAGTATAAATTCCATGGTATTAGCACTTTTCCCGACAGGGTGGTGGTTGCTCTCTCCGCTTTGTATATCCTGATTTGGATTCTTTCAAGCTGGCTGGCCGGAGCCTACGATAAGCCCCGAAAGCTGTTCTCATCGTCTAAGGGTATTGCCATTGGTACGCTTGTCATTCTGGCCATATATGCACTGCTCCCCATGGGTATGCGATATTCAAGGGCCATAATCCTTCTCACGGCTCTTTGGTCGATGGTGCTTGTGCAGGCAAGCCACCTTTTTCTGGGTTTATACAGAAAAGATTTGTATCCCGCCTTGCTGAAAAAGAAACGTATTGCCATCGTAGGTGGACCCGATGAGGTGAAGAGGGTTTTGGATATCCTGGGGCAGGCGGGGGTAGATACGGTTTTCCTTGGGGCCATTTCGCCTACACAGGAAGTGTATCACCCGGAGCAGGTTACCTCCATCGACAGGATACACGAGTTTGCCAGGATTAATCAGGTGGATGAGGTGATATTCTGCTCGGGAGATATCTCTTCACAGGAAATCATTCGCAACATGCTCCTGCTGGTCCCTGCGGGAATTGACTACAAAATTGCACCGCCCGACAGCATTTCCATCATTGGCAGTAACTCCATCAACACATCGGGCGACTTGTACACCATCGACATCAGCGCCATTACCAAGCCCGCCAACAGGCGGAATAAGAGAATCTTCGATATGGCTGTTGCGCTTGTCCTCATAATCTTCTCTCCCTTTGTTGCGCTGTTTGTCAGGCGCGGAGGATTTATCGTGGGCAAGGCGGTGGAGGTGCTCGTTGGCAGATTGACCTGGATAGGCTACGACGAGTCGGCCAATACATCGGGGATGCCTCCGTTGCGAAGGGGTGTTTTCACACCTTTGCCCCAATCAAAACGGACGGAGTATGATACTGCAACTTTGGAACGCGCCAATATAATGTACGCCAAGGATTACAGCATTGTTAAGGATTTGTCCATTCTTTGGAACAACATTCGGAATCTATAGTGGTTTTGCATTGTTTGCACATTAACCTCAAAATGAATAGAATATGTTAAACAACAGGACCTGCTCCATTATCCTGGTTACCCTTTTGTTGATTACTTCCTGTTCAACACGCACAAAGCGTGAATATCGGCAAATCCGTGGATTCGCACAGGGTACCACCTTTAACATACAGTATTATCATCCTCAGAACAGGGATTTGAGCGATCCCATTGGCCAAATCCTCGAGAGGATTGACAGTTCCATGTCAGTTTACAGGGATAATTCCATTATCAACGCATTCAATGCCAGTCAAGAGGGTATTGAAGTAGATTCGCTGCTTGCGCAGGTGGTTGAACAGTCGTTGCAATACCATCGACAAACCAACGGGGCATTCGATATCACAGTGGGACCGCTGGTTAAGGCATGGGGCTTCTATGCCAGGCAGAATCAAGTACCCTCTGACGATACCATTGCCCATTTGATGGGCTTCATTGGCGATGGCATGATAGCCCTCGACGGGCTATTCCTTGGCAAAAAACATGCTGAGGTAAAAATTGATGTAAATGCCATAGCGCCCGGTTTCACCGTTGACCGTATTGCAGCCTATTTTGAAAAAATTGGAATAAAGGACTACCTCGTTGAGGTGGGAGGGGAGTTGCGCTCGCTGGGGAACAGCCCGCGCGGAACGCCCTGGCGCGTGGGTATCGACAGGCCCGATGACCACGCTGTTTCGGGCGAGAACCTGCAGGCCATAATCGAGATTTCGGGCCAATCGCTGGTTACATCGGGAAACTACCGTAAGTTTTTTATGAAGGATGGCGTGCGGTACAGCCACACCATCGACCCAACAACAGGCCGACCCGTGGAGCATTCGCTGCTCAGCGCAACGGTGTTAGACAGCACGTCCGCCCGTGCCGATGCCCTGGCCACTGCCTTTATGGTGATGGGCAAGGATAAAGCCATTCAATGGCTACAGGCCAATCCGGGGGTGGAGGTTTACCTTATCTATTCCGATGAAAAGGGAAACTATCAGGTTTGGATGTCGGAAGGCATTAAAAAGAGGATTGTGGATTAAGCAATGAGCAATGAGCAATGAGCAATGAGCAATTAGCAATTAGCAATGTGCAATTAACAATTCAGCGTCTCCGCGCCTTTGCGGTATAACTTATAGTACCGCAAAGTTACGCCAAGAATCGCAAAGTTACGCAGAGAATTTCCTTAACGGTTAAGCGGGTTACGGGGTATGCGGTACGGGTTACGTTTCACGATTCACTCCCGACCTGTCGGGATCACGATTCACGTTTTTTCCGCAGAACGATCACATTGATGAGGTCAGGAAACCTTGTCGAATCTGGTACAATAGCCTAATGCTCGTCCCCATCGTGAGTTGGTATGCCACAGGCGCACCCGCACCCACAGCCAACCGAAGGGCTTTCAGAATGGGATGAACAATGGCTGCTCTCGCTCCGCTTGGTACGGGTGAAAGCAAAAAGAAAGAAGAGGAGTATCATGGCCATCATTCCGGCGGCAATAAGAATAAGCTTGATTGTTTCCATAGCGTTACAGTTTACGATATGAGTTTATATCGTGCTGGAAGGGTAACAACGGGAAATGGGATTTGTTCAGTTAGCCGCACACTGGTTTGCTGCACGATTTGCACCCATCGCTACTTTTGTTTTTGGTCCATTCCCTAATCTCGGTGGCACGGGCGCACGATAACCCCCTTTTTCGCATTTCGGGATTGTGTCCCACCGATGTTTCGGGGAACTTATGGCTTTTGTGGAAAAAAATCTTAAGCCCCAGCAGTAGCACAACCAAGGCCAGCAACACTATCACAACCGCAAGTAGAATGAAGAAGGGCATCGTTTTTTAATCAATTATTTAGCTTAGACTTTGCAAAATTAGCCATTTTCCCCGGTTTTATGTAGATACTTGACCGGTATCAGCAATTTTTTTCTCAATAAAATCTCACACCTTCATGGCATTAAACTTTCCCAAACTATATTTGTTCTTATGTTGACGCCATTGGCGCAGGAATAGCTAACATTGACAAATTCAAAACGAATAGAGATATGGCCCGCAAATTATCGGAAGAGAAACAGTTTGACAAGAAAGAGATATTAAATGATTACTACACAGCAGTTCTTAGCCGTGAAATCAGCTTATTAGGGCGGCGTGAGGTGCTCACGGGGAAAGCCAAATTTGGCATCTTTGGCGATGGGAAAGAGTTGGTACAACTGGCCATGGCCAAAACCTTTCGCAATGGCGATTGGCGCTCAGGCTATTACCGTGACCAAACGCTAATGATGGCATTGGGGTTATATAGTGCCGAAGATTTCTTCGCCCAGCTCTACGGCCAAACCGATGTGGAGTTGAATCCCGGCAATGCGGGTCGTTCGTTCAACAATCACTTCGCTACCCGGTCGCTAAACCCCGATGGGTCGTGGAAAGACCTGACGGCCATGAAGAATTCGTCGTCCGATATTTCGCCAACGGCGGGACAAATGCCCCGCCTGCTGGGCTTGGCATGGGCCTCCAAACTTTTCAGAAACAACAAGGAACTACACCAATTTAAAACCCTATCCAAACAGGGCAATGAGGTGGCCTTTGGCACCATTGGCGATGCCAGCACCTCCGAGGGGCATTTCTTCGAAACCATGAACGCTGCTGCTGTGTTGCAGGTTCCTATGGCTATGACGGTTTATGACGATGGCTACGGAATTTCCGTGCCTACTGAGTACCAAACTGCCAAGGGTAGTATTTCCCAATTGCTGTCGGGAATGGAAAAGGGGAAGAACGACAAAACGGGCATCTATATATATAAGGTAAAGGGATGGGATTATGCCGCCATGATTGAGACCTTTCAAAAGGGCGTTGAGCTATGCCGCAGGGAGCATGTGCCCGTTCTGTTCCATATCACCGAGATTACCCAGCCGCAGGGGCATTCCACATCGGGTTCGCACGAAAGGTATAAATCGGCCGAGAGGCTGGAGTGGGAAAAGGAGTACGATTGCAACAGCAAGTTCAAGGAGTGGATATTGGCCAACGGTTATGCAACGGCAGCGGAGATTGAGGAGATAGAAAAAAGGGCAGCCGACGGTGCCCGCGAAGCCAAAAATACCGCATGGAAGAAATACTCCGACCCCATTAAGGCTGAGCGCGATGCGCTCATTAGGATTATCGACAACCGCTCGTGCATGTGTAAGCGAGAGCATATTGATAAGGTGGGCCTGATAACCGACGAGTTGAAGAAGATTGCCAACCCCATTCGCAAGGACAACATGAGCAGTGCCAAGAGGATTCTCAGGCATGTGTGCACCGATTGCACCATGCGCGAGAAGCTTCAGGCCGACCTTTCGAAATGGATAGAGGATAACTACCGTGCAGGATACGATATGTATAGCAGTCAGATGTACTGCGAATCCGACAGGGCTGCCATAAAGGTTAAGCCCATCCCACCGGTTTACTCCGACAAATCGCCCGAGGTGAACGGAAGAGAGGTGCTTCGTGACAATTGGAAACTCCAGTTTGAGAAAAATCCGTTGTTGGTGGTTTTTGGCGAGGATGTGGGCCATATCGGAGGGGTGAACCAGACCTTTGAGGGGTTGCAGGAGCAGTTTGGCGAGCTGCGGATTTCCGATACCGGAATCCGTGAGACAACCATCATCGGGCAGGGTATCGGGGCTGCGCTTCGCGGTTTGCGCCCCGTGACCGAGATTCAGTACTTTGATTACCTGCTTTACGCTTTACAAACCCTGAGTGATGATTTGGCTACCCTGCGCTGGAGAACCAAGAGCGGGCAAATAGCACCCCTAATCATCTCCACACGTGGCCACAGATTGGAGGGGATATGGCACTCCGGCTCCCCTTTGAGCATGGTGATTAACTCCATCAGGGGTGTCTATGTTTGCGTTCCACGCAACATGACTCAGGCTGCCGGTATGTACAACACCCTGTTGCAGGCCGATGACCCGGCCCTGGTTATTGAACCCCTCAATGGCTACAGGTTGAAAGAGCGGATGCCCGATAACATTGGCGAGTATAGAGTACCCCTGGGCATACCCGAAATACTCAGGGAGGGCAACGATGTCACACTGGTGACCTATGGCAGTTGTGTGCGCATTGCGCGCGATGCCGTGGATCAGCTGGCCGAGTTTGGTATCTCCGTCGAGCTCATCGATGTGCAAACACTATTACCTTTCGACATACCCAATCTCATCCTTGAGTCGGTTAAGAAAACCAACCGCATTGTATTTTTCGATGAGGATGTACCGGGTGGTGCCACGGCATTCATGATGCAAAAAGTGGTTGAGGAGCGTGGAGCATACCAGTACCTCGATTCACAGCCACGAACCATCACGGCCAAGGAACACCGCCCGGCCTACACCACCGATGGCGATTACTTTTCCAATCCCAATGCCGAGGATGTGTTTGAAACCATTTACGACATTATGCACGAGGCTAATCCACAGCGTTTCCCCAAATTGTACTAAAAAGGAAACATTATCCTCAATTAACACGGGCGAATTGCGTTGCCTGTTAATATTAATTCTTTACTATAATTTTTTATATTTTCCTTTTTTTATCCATTTCTCATTCGATAAATTTGGTTAATTAATCGATAGGTATTACATTTGTTGGGTTTTTAATAAATCTAAATTATTTTAACCCGATAATAGCGGGTTAAATTTTAAATTGTTTCTATTGTTCTTTGCCGTATGAATTGATTTTAAGAGGCATAATGAATCGTTCCTCTGAACAGTTCATTCCTGCAGTTAGGGAAGATTCAACGAGGCGTAGGTTTTTATTATTTGTTTGGAATAATTTTTGTTGATTATAAATCTTTAAGTTTAATCAACGTTTCATATTTGTTAACCTTTAAAATAATTTTATTTACTAACCAAAAACAATTTAGTTATGAGAAAAAAACTACAAATTCTTTCACTTGGGCTAGTGGCTAGCCTATTGTTTGCCTCCTTTGGCTTCGCTCAACAAAGGATGGAATTCCCCCCAAAAAAGGTTGCCGGACTGCAATTAACAGCCGTTGAGCACTCCACTCCAACCACATTCAACCCGACGAAAGATGGTGAAGGTGAATGGATCCACTGGGATGATGGTACATTGGCCTCAGGAGTTGGCTACAATGGACCCGGTGAATTTGCCGTTGCCAGCCGTTGGGAGCCTGCCGACCTTGCTGCCTATGATGGCTTGTATATTACCAAGATTAGCTTTGCTCCACGGGAAGCACAGGCAACATACAGCTTGAGAATATGGACAGGTGCTGATCATGACCAGCAGTATGCACAGG
>Ga0302241_1000341_pt1 | contig 44197 bp, 21 predicted proteins | sample AAG_UR_Arg_MG_FD_193532 | JGI IMG/M metagenome (GOLD analysis project Ga0302241, IMG submission 193532) | Enriched activated sludge microbial communities from anaerobic digester in WTTP, New Holstein, Wisconsin, United States - AAG_UR_Arg | ecosystem: Engineered > Bioreactor > Anaerobic >... | reverse complement strand
AGACAAAACGCCCATCAGAGATCTTTTCATGACCTCCGAAACTATTGATGATATTTGTAAAGAAGCCGCTCAACTTGAATTTGCCTTTAAGTATTAATTGTAAAAATTTAATTGGACACTAGTGATTTTCAGGATTCGGAAAGGTAGGGGATAAAAACTTTTTAGGCTTTCCCTGAGTAATTAATTATTTCAATAACCCTTAACGCTGAATATTTAGAAATTTAAGAAAGCGCCGGTGCATCTGAATGACTGGGAACATCTGCGAAATGACAGACGGGAGATCCACGGAGCGCAACCCCCTGTGCCCCGCTGTGACCTCTGTGGTGAAAAAAACACTCACCACGGAGAACACGGAGATCCACGGAGCTAAATCCTCTGTGTCTCTCTGTGACCTCTGTGGTGAAAAAAAACTCACTACGGAGAGCACGGAGATCCACGGAGCTAAATCCTCTGTGTCTCTCTGTGACCTCTGTGGTGAAAAAAAACTCACTACGGAGAGCACGGAGATCCACGGAGCGCAACCCCCTGTGCCCCGCTGTGACCTCTGTGGTGAAAAAAACACTCACCACGGAGAACACGGAGATCCACGGAGCTAAATTCTCTGTGCCCCTCTGTGACCTCTGTGGTGAAAAAAACACTCACCACGGAGAACACGGAGATCCACGGAGCTAAATCCTCTGTGCCCCTCTGTGACCTCTGTGGTGAAAAAAACACTTACCACGGAGAACACGGAGATCCACGGAGCTAAATCCTCTGTGTCTCTCTGTGACCTCTGTGGTGAAAAAAATACCACGGAGAGCACGGAGATCCACGGAGCTAAATCCTCTGTGTCTCTCTGTGACCTCTGTGGTGAAAAAAATACCACGTAGAGCACGGAGATCCATGGAGCTAAATTCTCTGTGCTCCTCTGTGACCTCTGTGGTGAAATAAAGTTCTTTTTTTAATAGTTTTTCTTTCTGATCTTTGATTTGAGTTTATGTTTTTTACTGTATATTAACATTCGATATGAGAAAATTCAGATTAATAATTATCGGCATTTCTATCTTGTTTATTTTCATGTTCCTGTTTTTTATAGACTACCAGAACTTCCTGTCAAGATCAAATTTGGCATCATACCTCGGAATATTAGCCATGCTATTTAACATACTGGCCATGCACTTATCAAACAAGCATGAAGCAAGACGCTAAAAAATCATCGACTTGTAAATATTAATGAATTGGAAGTTCTCTTATCCCCGAAAATAAATAACCCGGCCGGATATTCAAGCTGGTTAAGTATCTTACCACGGAGAGCACGGAGATCCACGGAGCTAAATTCTCTGTGCCCCTCTGTGACCTCTGTGGTGAAAAAACACTCACCACGGAGAGCACGCAAAAACACGGAGCGAAACCCTCTGTAGTCCTCCGACCCGAACATTCGCATGGAGGGCTTTCCTGCCTGCATCCGGCTGATTCCGGCCAATACCGGCGTAAATCGACTGGTAATATCCTGTTCACAAAAGAAGGAAGCCGAAAATCAGCCTCCTTCTCAGCAAATAATAGTAAACCTCAGTTCTTAATTTGCAGAAGACTGTTTGACGCTTATGTCATCAATGTTGTACCATACATCAGAGGCCCACTGCCCATCCCAGTAATGGATGGCGTCAAATTCTATCACCAGGTGCTTGCCCACATGTGTAGCGGCCTTTGCTGCAGGAAGAGTGTAGGTTCCAGTTTTAGTCAGCCAGGTGTTGTTGTCCCATCCGGGGAACAAAGGTTCCTCGAATTTCACGGTATCTATGGACACTCTTGTTTTAGGATCATCCCCACTGTATGCACTGAAGATTACTGCGGTAATCTGCTTATAGTCATTCCATGCATTCCACGTACAGGTATTTTTAAAACTGATCTCATATTTTGTCTGTCCGGGAGGTACCGTTCCTACAACCTGGTAAAGGCTTTTCGACCAGTCTTTATACCATGCATAACCAGTCTGTCCTTTGTAGCTATCATATGCCTGGCCAATCAGATCAAGTTTTCCATCACTGTTGTCATCGGCTGTTTCATCTGTTTTCCAGGGTATGGCTTCCAGAATTGATCCATTTCCCGATGTTGGTGTAGAAAAACTGCCATTGACAATCAGTTCGGTCGAACCCTGAGTAGTAAAGGTGACCTCTTCACCGTAGTAAGTCACAGAACCAACAGTCGCATATGCTCTCACATAGTATGGAGTATTCGACACAAGACCGGTAAGAATGCTTGTGAAAGAGCCGTCTCCCGTTCCGTCTTCTGTTTTGTTGCTGAAAATGGTAGGATTATGTGTTATTGCCCAGCATACGCCTCTGGCAGCAATAGTGGCTGCATCTTCATTCACGATTGTGCCGCCTCCAACAGCCGAAATGGAAGTTATCTCGGTAATCTGCGCGGTGGTAACTGTTACCGATGGTTTCTTTTCGCATGAGGTCATCATCAGAAGACCAATCACAAGAATCGTGGTAATGAGCTTTTTTGTGCACATGTTATATTGTTTTTAAGTTATTGGTTAATTCTAAGGTAAAATTACTGTTAATTTCACATAAAACCCTGATATAAATATAACTCAGAAGGAAAGTGCTATAATCAGGTAAATTCATGTTATTGCCTCCCGTTTCAATATGAATTATTTGAAAGGGTGTTATTCGGCCCGGAGCACAAGGCTGCTGTCGCTCAATCCTTCTGATGATACCGTTAGCCTGATATCTCCGGCCTGTCCGTCTGACTTGATAATTACGAGACATCGTCCCTGCCATGCCTTCCTGTGTGGCAGTAAAAAGCTTTCAGTGCTGATGGGATTTGCATTGTGGACAGCGACAATCGAACCATTACCTTCCACACTGAAGTTCAGAAGTGCATCGGCTTTCGGATTTCTGAATCCGTTTCCGTCTGTCATTTCAACGGTAACATAGCACAGGTCATTACCATCAGCCTTAATCACCTGTCTGTCAGGTATAAGATTTATTGCCCGCACATTACCGGCTGTTTGCAGGCGTGCCGCATTAACTCTTTTCTTTCCTGAATATCCAACAGCTTCTATAATACCCGGAGCATAGGGAACCTCCCATTCAGCCATATATTGGGTACTTCTTGCCGTGTTTTTTTTGCCAAGGGAGCGTTTGTTCAGGAAAAGTTCAACCGTTTCGCATGAAGAATAAACGGTTACTTTCATCGGCTTACCTTCCATCCCTGGCCAGTTCCAGTCTGACGCCACATCGTACCATTCCCACCTGCTCCACTCCTGTTTGTTGGGATTTAGCGGAAAAGTGGGGTCAGGCGGTGTGACAAAGAGAGACAGTTTATTCTTCTCCCATAAAACATCACGATAGAATGATTGGGGTCTCTTCCAGCCGCATATATCAATATCACCGCAGTATGCAAGGTTCCAGGGGTAGAAATTCTCCTGCCAGTATCCGCGCCAGCCGATGCTTGCTTCTCCTATATAGTCAAATGCTGTCCAAACAAAATCACCGATAACAAAATCATTGTCGAGAACCAACATCCAGGATGTAAAAGCAGCCATCGGATAGGACTCAGAACCATACATAATGCGATCCTGAACCCTGTTATGGTCAAACTGGTAGATATTGGTGATGCCGTGATCACCGGATGCTGCATAGTTATAGCCGCATATATCAAGACAGGCAAAAAAGGGATCTTTCTCAGGCCTGAGGTGATTAACCGCAGCAGTAACCGGTCTCGAAGGATCAAGTATCCGGACACGGGATGCAAGTCTCTTTGCCACAGCGATTACATCAGGGTTCTCCATTTCTTTGATTTCGTTGCCAATGCTCCACATTATCACAGACGGGTGATTAAAATCACGACTGATCATATTTTCAATATCTTTCTCCCACCACTCATCAAACCAGAGGTGATAATCATACGGATTGTTTCCCAGCCGCCACATATCGAAAGCCTCATCAATGACAAGCATCCCCAGTCTGTCGCAGGCATCAAGAAAAGCCGGTGAGGGCGGATTATGTGCGCAACGTATTGCATTATACCCGCAGGCTTTCAGCAGTTCAACTCTTCTTTCCTCCGCCCTGTCAAACGCCCTTGCTCCAAGCGGCCCGTTGTCATGATGCACACAACCTCCTTTCAGTTTCAACTGTGAATCATTTAACAGAAAGCCTTTTGCAGGACTGAATGCAATTGACCGTATCCCGAAATCAGTAACCTGATGGTCAGTGGGACGTTCGTTACTGAGGAGCTCGGTAACAGCTTTGTACATAACGGGCGACTCTGTTGACCAAAGTCTGGGTGATTTCAGAATCGTATCACAGGTTATGGTCTGATTATGTCCCGGCTCCAGTCCGGCTGAAGAAGAGATTCTAAGCACAGTTGTGCCATCGGGGCCGATCAGTGTGGTCACGAGCCGGACATTGGCATAGGTGCCTGATTCATTTTTTACACTGGCTCTGATATTCACTGAGGCTTCCTGCGGGGAGACCTCGGGTGTAGTGACCCTTACACCCCACTGTTCAAAATGAACCGGATCGGTGACCCTGAGCCAGACATGCCTGTATATACCTGAGCCTGAATACCAGCGGCTGTTCTGACCCTCATTCTTCACCTGCACTGCAATAACATTCACTTCCCCCGGTATTAGCTGCCCGGTCAGATCATACCAGAAGCTTGTATAGCCGTACGGGTGGTTTCCCAGATGTCTGCCGTTCAGCCAGACATCGCTGTTCATATAAATTCCGTCAAACTGGATGTAAACCTTTTTTCCCCGGTATGTCTCCGGCACGGTGAATGATTTCCGGTACCATCCGGTACCTCCTGTTGTATAACCACCGCTGACCTGACTGATAGCCAGTGAATCAAATGGAGACCGGGTGCCCGGTATGTCTTCAATACTCCAGTCATGAGGCAGATCCAGAACCCTCCATGAGGTATCATTGAAATCCATTGCCTCTGCGCCCTGCTTTCCGCCCCGGTGAAAGCGCCACTCTTTGTCAAAGAGGAGTACCTCTCCATAGCATCCGGTAACAAATGCCAGGGCCAAAAGCATCAGAATCATCTTTCTCGTCATATCGTCCGTTATCAGTTATTAAAATATATCAGGTTATTGTCAGGATCTGACGGGCAGTCCCTAATAACGACCCGGTGAAACAGGAACAGTATATTTACATGCCTGGCCATTCCGGATCAGTTTCTTAAGCGATTTAAAAGCCTTTCTGCCAGCAAACGGCCCCATTTCCCGGAAACATGCACACCGTCAGGCAATTTTTCAGCGGTGCAAGGGCCGAACCATTCATTCATATCCCAGTATTCCACCCCGCATTTGTGCGCCGCCTCAGGGAAGGAGACGGTAAGATAAAGGGGAAGAAGGCCCTGCTCATCGCTTTTATCAGAATTGACGGTGGAGAGGATCATGATCCTGGCAGAAGGAAGTGCAGCCTGAATTCTTCTGACAATCAAAACAAGATTATTCATCACACTGACCGGATCCCGCTGATCGAGATTATGGTCGTTGGTACCGAGCATAATTACCACGGTTGAAGGATCCAGCTCCCTGAGGGCTGAACCAAAAACCATGCTGTCAATCCTTGCAAACTCCTCCGTCGATGCCCAGCTGTTTGCCCATTTATGAACAACAGCTCCCGGTTGCCGGTAAGGAAAAACTGTGTGAACATTTAATCCGAACAAAGTTACTGTTCCGGATTTTATCCTTATATCCATCTGGTGATTACCGGAGGGTAAAGTGCCGAAAGAAGCCCTGGCTGTTTCCGGAACCGAAATACTGCCTTTTATTTTCGCTCTCTTTTTTCCATCAATGGTTACTTTAAAAGATCCCTTTGCTTTTCCGTCGAGGTAAAAAAGATCTGCTCCTGTCCCACTGAACTGAATCCTGACGGCAGCATTCCTGACAGATGAAGATATGCTAAGTCCGTCCGGTGCCAGATAGGGTGGCGTACCGGGAGTCCATCCGTCCCGCATGTCATTCATCGTCCAGCTACTGTCAACCACAATGGATAATTGCTGCGGCATCTGACCGGTACTGTTTGTATTCAGGGTGCAATAACCAGTGCCCTTGTTACCAAAGATACTGTCGAGCATCATTTTCAGAGGAAGGGTTATATCACCTCGTTCAGTATTGGAGTCACCAATGATAAGAAGGCTTATCTTGTCTGATTGCGGTTGCTGACGAATCGTATCATACATATTTTCATCAATAACCCTGATATTGACAGAGGCCATCGGTAATCCCGGGGATGAAGCCCGAAGAGTCATCGTTCCTGTTGATGTATCGGGTCGCAAAATGGCCATGCATCTGCCCCTGAAGGTTGCGGTGACCGGTTTTGTAAAGCTAACCGGACCTATGGGGTTGGCATTGCCTGATGCAACAATAGTGCCCGGACCATCGAGGCTGAATCGGACTTCCCTCCCATCCTCCTGAACAATACGACCTTCATTGTCAGTCAGTTCAGCGGTTACATATACAAGGTCATTGGTATTCCCCAAAATACTCTGCCTGTCAGATTTGAGTTTAATTGCCTGCGCTTTGCCTGTGGTTACAAAAGAGACGGTGGCAACCTGTTTGCCGTTGATATAGCCGGTGGCTGTTAGTACGCCCGGTTCATATGGTACATCAAATGATGCAGTCAGAAAAGTTGAGTCAGTGACATTTCTTATCCCAGCCAGCCGGCCGTTTAGTTCGAGTCTTACCTCGCTGCACCGAGAGTAAAGATTTACCTTCATTGTTTCTCCTTCATGGCCTGGCCAGGTCCAGCTTTGCCTTTCATCAGGCCAGCCCCAGTAACTCACTGTTTCCTTGCAATCAGTCGGTAAAGGGGCATGAACTGCCATTTCCAGGTTACTCCGGCGCCATACTACATCACGATAATATGATTGTGGTTTTTTGGCTCCTGTCAGGTCAATATCGCCACACCAGGCATTGAACCACGGGTATGGCATCAACTGACAGCCGGATTCGCCTTCACAACCTGTATGGCCAATCCCGGCCTCACCCAGATAATCAAGTGCGGTCCATACAAAATCACCGATAACCCACGGTAGTTTTTCAACCAGCTGCCAGTTCTGGAAAGCATGAACAGGAACCGATTCGCTTCCCATCATAATCCGCTCGGGATACTTCACGTGATCGGGTTCATATTGCCACCACTGATAATTATACCCGCCTATGTCTGTCTGGGCGAATGCCGGAGCAGTCTGATCCCATGGCCTTCCTGGATGATCCCAGAACTCATTGACAGCAAGAGTAACAGGCCTTGTCGGATCAAGCCTGGCAATGAGCTTCCTGAAACGCTTCATTATTTCAATGCCAGAAGAGTCCGCTCTCTCTTCTATCTCGTTTCCCATGCTCCACATTATTACAGAAGGATGGTTTCTGTCACGCAGGATCATTGACGTCAGGTCTTTTTCCCAGCTGGCATCGAACCAAAGATGGTAGTCATCAGGATTCTTGGGCTTCTGCCACATATCAAAAGCCTCATCGATCATCAGCATGCCAAGGCGGTCGCATGCTTCAAGGAATTTTTCAGACGGGGGATTATGGGCACATCTTACTGCATTGAACCCGTTGAGCTTAAGCAGTTCGACCTTTCTTTCTTCCGCCCGGTCATCGGCTACGGACCCAAGCAATCCATTGTCATGATGAATACATCCGCCACGAAGTTTGATGCTGCGGTTATTCAGGAGAAAACCCTTACTGACACTGAAGCCCAATGTGCGTATCCCGAAGTTTGTATCATTCTCAAAAACCAGTGTATCTCCACGGTAGAGAGAAATTATCACCTTGTAAAGAACCGGATTGTTTACCGACCAGAGCTCAGGATCTCTCACCTGCAGTTTGACAGAATGCATAATCCCGGTTTGAGCAGGCAAATTGAGTACTGTTTCATCATGGTTAACTTCTGAACTATTCTCAGTCACAATAGAGATTACCACCCTGACTTCCTCAGATTGGTGCCGATCATTCCTGATCATTGCCGAAACCATGACGTCTGCAGCGCGTGAATCAGTCAGGTCAGTTGTCACAAAAAGATTCCACGGTTCAACGTGAACCGGATCAAGAACAATCAACCAGACATGCCGGTAGATACCTGAACCGGAATACCATCTGCTGTTGCGGCCTTCATTACGCACCCTGACAGCAATGGTATTCTCTTCACCGAAAACAAGACCCCCGGTCAGATCATACCAGAATGAGGTATAGCCATAGGGATGATTTCCGAGATGCAGGCCATTGATCCATATATCAGAATTCATATATACGCCCTCAAAATAGATCAGCACTCTCTTTTCATGAAAAGAACCAGGTATCCTGAATGATTTCCTGTACCATGAAGTTCCTCCCCTGGTGAAGCCCCCGGCCATTCCGCTGACAGCATCAGGTGAAAACGGACTTTCACTGCCCGGGATGTCTTCAATGCTCCAATCGTGAGGCAATCTCACCTGCCGCCAGTCATTATCATTATAGGTCTTCTGATAGGCGTTTTCAGCATCACCGTAATGAAATAACCATCCGTCGTCAAAAGGCAGTCGCTGGGCACTGTTCCTGCCGGTGGCCAGCAATAACAGCACTAGTACCAGGATGATCCTCCTATCGTTCATACCCGATGACCTGAAGTACCGGAATATCGGATCCATTGACCGGTACGGTTTTGCCGCCGAGAAATTCCACGAGCATATCCCATCCTTTGTCATTCTTGTCATACCATAAGCCGAGGTTTAGATTGCTATCATAACTGACAAAACCAGGCGTTTCTTTCCTTAACCTGCCGGTATATATATTACCAGCAATAAAAGTGTTTTTTGCCTGGCCCGGAACGACAGCCCGGTGTGTTTCGGCCAGACAGAAATAGTTATCCCTGAAGAACGTACTGTCAGGGTAACCATACCAGTCAGTGAATCTCAGCAGCGTCCTGTCCGTTTCCTGATTTTTCTTTGGCATTATGCAAAAGATGTTTTTCTCGATGATTGTATGGCTGACAGGTCCGGTTACATGAACCACCGGCGAGAAATACTCTGATTTTCCCTGTTGTAAATAATCCCTTATTCCATCATTAATGCTGACATTAAACCTTGCTATTGTACCATGGTTTCCGATACTCCACGAAGCAGGCCAGCCTCCCGGATTACATACCAGCAGAAATCCGCCATCATTGTTGTAGCTCAGATTATACTGGAAAAGCGAGCCGGTCGAGTTCCAGTCAGAGTCAAACCCGTAAGCGTCCACATGTGATTTGTGGTCGCTTACTATATTGAATTGCACAATCGCACTGTCACAGCTCCATGGCCAGATACCGTCACAGGCTTCCGTGGGAGGAAGCGTTCCAGGACAGTCACGCATTACATTGTATTCAATTACAGGACGGTGAGCGGCAGATGCCATGATACCGTCGCCGGGAACTCCTTCAATCAGGTTATGGCTGATGACAACATTCAGGCTTGGGTCCCATTTGCTCCTGATCCAGTTACCCCACATTATAATGCCATTTCTCTGACAATCACGTATGTGACAGTTTCGAATGCAGAGACCGTCAAAATGAGATGAAACAGAAAGAGTATCCTTTTCATCGTAATTTCGGATCATCATGGCATTCCCGCTCCCTTCCTCCTTTACCAGGTTGCCGTAGACGTCATGAATATACAGTCCGTCGATCGTGATATCCCTTGCCTTCCCGAAACCCTTCAGTTCAACGAGCAGGCCGTTCAGGCTGGTTACAGGCACAATGCCGCGGTTTGAGATCTCGAGATCACGTATAACCAGGTATTCGGAATTGTAAACATGCACGGCAGCCAGCTTTGAACCGTCTCCTTTTATATGGGGCAGTGCATCGCCCCCGTATTTCCCTATCACTATATTTCCGTGGTAATCACCCCTGGAAGATATAAAGAGCTGTTCCGTAAAAACCCCGCCTGACTTCAGCAGGATACTGTCACCCGGTGCAAGATCAATCTCACGGATCTTTGCAAGGCTTTTAAAAGCAGTTGCCGGCGAAGTGCCCGGTCCGGTGTCTGTTCCAGCCACCGGGTCAAAATAGTAGCGAACAGACTGGTCCTTGGGCCGTGAACAACATGTCAGGCACAAAATGATAATCAATAAAAGATAATCCCTGGTCATTTTGCGATCACCGATTCTTTTAAAGTTAGAGGTCAATAACCCGGATTTTGTTTCAGGGCGGTATTCTTCTGCATTTCCGAGAAGGAGATCGGAATGAAATAGGCACGGTTATTCCAGGCTCTTGTCTCATAGACAAAGGAGCTGTAGGCATGACCGGCCTGATCGTAGTGGACGCCCCTGGCTTCGCCATACGCTTCCTCAGCGATCATCCATCTCCTGACATCAAAGAACCGGTGTTCCTCCCATGCAAGTTCCACCCTGCGTTCGTTCCGATATTTGGCCAGCAGGGCTTCACCTGTCACCGAATCAGGTATATCAGGCATGCCGGCCCTTCTTCTTATCTGGTTGATAGCGTTCCTGGCCTCACCTTCCTGACCCAGACCCAAACACGCCTCGGCATAATTGAGAAGTACTTCCGCATAGCGGATATGAATATAAGGCTGCGGCTGGCGCTTACCGTAATAATAATCATTTTCGGCCGGAGAGATGAATTTTTTTATATAATAACCGGTTGATTTGTTATTTCCGTCAACTCCTGCTATGTCTACATTGTACGGGGTTAGGTTTCCCCATGAATTCATATACCATGGAGCCCCGTTATACAGGATTGTGGCATAGAAGCGCGGATCACGGTTACTGTATGGATCACTGATCTGGGCTTCAAAATTAAACGGTGTACCGTCTGCATTCTCAAATGCATCAGCGAGATTACCGGTAACCTGGTTCAGACCCCATCCTCCATAACCCGGGGTCCCGTAGACCCATGCAATCCAGTCAGTGCCGTAGTAATAAACCTGCACCTTATCCATCTGGTATATGAAGATCTGCTCATCGGAACTCATTTCCAGGAATAGCTTCTGGAAATTCTCCGACTTATCGGGATAGGCATTGTAGAGAGAATAGAGACCCATGTCAATGACTTTCCTGGCAGCGTCTTTTGCTGCCTGGTATCTTTCATTCCGGTTGCCTCCGGTATATGCTATCAGTTCAGGATGAGAATATCCTGCCGCCCAGCTGCCATTGTTATTATAAAGGTCGCTGGCTGCCCGGATCAGTACTCTCGACTTGAGAGCAAATACTGCACCCTCTGTGGCCCGCGTCTTGTCGGTTTGACCCGACAGTCTTCCATCCCTGACGGCTTCGTCAAGCTCCCTTACAATGAAATTAACCGTTTCCTCGAACGTGTTTCTCGGGATATTGTAATCTTCGCCAACATTCATCACCCGGTCAATTAGCGGTACACCTCCATATTGGCTCATCAGCAGGTAATAAAAATAACCCCTCAGGAAATGAGCTTCTCCTTTCATCTGCTCGCGTTTTGCCTCGTTTGATATTGAGGCTTTTTCTATTTTCTGAAGAAAGAGGTTGCAAGCCCTGATGTTTGAATAAACTTTTCCCCACCACCAGTTATCCATGCAGTTTGCCCAGTTGTCGGCAAAAGCCGCCTGCTCTTCCGGTGTCATGGTACTTGTCAGTACTCTTGTCACCACACCGTCATTCTGCTTAGGCACTGCCTCGTCAACCAGTGATGCACTGACATACCATTGAAACGGGTATGGGATCCCCTGGTAAATCCTGAAAAGAAAGCTTTCTGCGAGGTTTTCATTGTTCCATATTGTTGCATCATCATACTGGTCGCCCGGCTGAGTGTCGAGGAAACCCTTTTCACAGGCTCCCAGAACCAGCAGAATTGTGATAGTTATGAGTGAAATTATTCGTTTCATGGCTGTCTGTTTTTAAAATTGAATCGTAACTCCGGCTGTAACAACTTTTTGCAAAGGGTATCCAGCACCTGCAAAACCGTCACCCTTAGGTTCCAGTTCCGGATCATAATCTTTAATTCCGGGTGACCATGTAAGCAGGTTCATTCCACCCAGGCTGACCCTCATGTTTTGCAAGCCAATTCTGCCTGTGAGCTTTTCGGGAAGGGAATATCCCAGCTCAAGGGTTTTCAGCCGCAGGAAGTCGGTTTTTCGCAGCCAATAAGTATTCGGATTGACTGAACTCACCCAGTATTCATCATTCCGGTTGTATGTCCTCGGATATTTAGTCGATGGATTGCTCTCAGTCCAGCGATTGTCATAGAATGATCTCAGGTAATTCTGAATACCTTTTCCTCCGAGATCCTGGACGTAACGTACAGCGCCTGCCTGGGCCTGGAAAGAGAGGACCAGTTCAAGGCCCTTATAGCTTCCGGTGAGATTCAGTCCGCCGGTGAACGTGGGAACAATGTTCTTATAGATCCGTATCATGTCATCACCGGTTATTTTTCCGTCACCGTTGACATCCCTGAAAATCACATCTCCGGTACGTGCCTCATCGAGATGGGGATACCTGTCAAGATCGGGAGCGGTGGAGAAAATACCGATAGCATCATAATACAGACCTGACTTCATTGGATGTCCGGTTTGTTGCTGCCATGGAAGGAATCCCTGGGCTTCGTCAAAGAAAAGCACCTTGTTTCTTGCATAACAGGCATTTATTCCGGCCCGCAGGTCAATACCACTGAATCGGGTATTGTAAGCAAGGTCTAAATCAACGCCATGATTTCTGACCTTGCCTAGGTTTACGTCCGGCAGGATGGAGGCCATCCCTGTCATCTCCGGTACTGAGGCTGTCCGGGTAATAAGTATCTTCGACCTCAGGTTGTTGAAGTAATCGGCCGTGAATGTGAGGTTATTGTTCAGGAATGCCAGGTCAATACCTGCATTTATCTGATCAGCCTCCTCCCACTGGGCCCTTGAATTACCCGCGTGGCTTTCACTGTAAGTCTGATGATATGCCTGATCCTCAGTCACAAATGAATAAAACACCTGCCGGTACAGTGAATAGAACTGGTAGGGTGCAATCAGGTCATTTCCGGTTTTGCCCCATGAAAATCTCAGTTTCATGTTGTCGACTATTCCGCCTATCCTGCTGTTATGCCAGAAATCTTCCTGCGAAATCCTGTATGCCAGTGAAATGCCCGGGAAGAAACCCCATCTTGTTTCAGGGGAGAACTTGCTGGAGCCCTGGTATCTCCATACGAATTCAGCAATATACTTGTTTTCATAACTGTAGTTGACCCTGCCGAAGAAGTTAAGCCATCGGTTTAATCCGGGGTTAGTTCCGTCGGCATACTGCTGATTTGAATCACCAAACCGGAGTTCTTCAGGGTAGTTGTTTGCGAAATTTCGTCGTTCCGCGGTAAACCAGTTTGATCCGTTCTCTATCACTTCAATTCCGCCGGTAAGATTCAGGTCATGCCTGCGGGAGAAGCTCTTCCTGTAATCGAGTATTGAGTTTACCAGGTATGACTTATCTATATAAAGGTGCTGCAGGAGATTTGAGGATCCATACTGTGAGGATATCAGTTTGGGATTGCCGCTCTCATCGAGAGTTGATCCGTCCCATTTGTACAATGCATATCTTTTTGAGAAGTACTTGGAATAAAAGAGTCCCCTGTCGAGAGCTCCGGCTGTGGTCCAGCTGAGTCCCTCTATCCATGGTATATCTATCTTGAGCTTTCCGTTTATATTAAGAACATAATTGTCACTGTGATTTACTCCCCCTGCCTTTGTGGCCTGCACCATCGGATTATTTTGTGTGGTAGGGTCAAGAGGCGGGCCCGGCAAGCCGTTGGGCCAGCTGGCTATCTGAATGGGCAAAGCGGTCATCAGGTCACGGAAAATACCGGCAGATGTCTTGGTGGGGCTGTCCCGCTTTTCCAGCCTTGCACTGGCATCTACTGAAAGCTTAATGTATTTGCTCAGACGAAAGTCATTGTTTGCCCTGAGATCATACTGTGCATATTTGCTGGCACTGTTGTGGAAGAACCCGTCCTGGTTGCGCGCTGATACGGCGACGAATGCCCTGGCTTTTTCACTTCCGCCAGACAGTGTGATATTACTGTTTTGCTGCATCGACCATGGCTTCAATACTTCAGAGAACCAGTCAGTCGACGGATATCTCCAGGGGTCTGAGCCATCGGCATATTTTTGTATCTCGGTTGGAGTATATGTCGGACTTATCTGGTCATAATAGTCAATCTCATTTACCAGTGTTGCATACTCGGCTGCATTGCATAGCAGGGGTATTCTGGTCGGTCGTGAATATCCGAGCGTATAGTTGGCGGTAACAGTCATCTTGTCCGCGGCAGCCCTTTTAGTAGTGACCAGTATAACACCATTTGCCGCCTGGGAACCATAAATCGCGGCAGAAGCATCCTTCAGCACTGAAATGCTTTCAATGGTTGAAGGGTCAATTCGTTCCAGTGACCTGTTTGGCACTCCGTCAACCACAATCAGCGGATCATTGTTATTCAGGGTGCTTCGCCCCCTGATGAAGAGCGTCGAATAGTCCTGCCCGGGCTCTCCGCTTTGCCCCACCGCCACGAGCCCGGGTATTTTGCCGGCAACGGAATTACTTATGTTCAGTGCCGGAGACTGAACAATCTCGCTGCCTTTCACAACGGAAACCGAACCTGACATGGTGGCTTTTTTTTGCACGCCATAACCCACAATCACAACGTCTTCCAATACCGAGACGTCGGGTTCCATCCGGAGATTTATCACCGTCTGACCACTCACACTGACCTCTTTTGTTTTGTATCCTATAAAAGAGAACTGAAGGATCGCCTCAGGATTGATTATCCTGATTTTATACACTCCGTTGGCATCAGTTGCAACCGCGTTGATTGTGCCTTTTTCAACTACATGCACCTCAGGCATTGGAAGGTCGTTCTCATCAGTAACCGTACCCGACACAACGATCTGCTGAAGATCTTCAATTACAATCCCCAGATCATCAGATGCCGGCATCAGCTCACTGAAATGCTCCGCTTTTAAAAGACCATGGGCAAAAAGCAGCGGCAGCACAGCAATGGCAAAAAGCAGAATCCGTGACTTTTTTTTCATTTTGGTATGATTTAGATTTTAAAGGTATGACGCCTGCCTGACCTGCCGGGCAGGGAGCCCACATATTGAAAATCATATTGCCACAAGTTTGTGAATGACATGCATGCGGGTTTCATGGTGGCTCGTTTTACTAGTTCCGGAAAAATGACATCGGTGTTCAGGGTCTAACACTGATATCCTAACAAAGCTATTCCATAAAGAAAAAAAGTGATAACATAAAAGAATCTATTAATAGCAGGATTGAAAATTGCGTCTTAAAACCTGATCACCGGACCACTTTATTTGTGTACATTCGGATCAGAGTTCGGTTAAACTTCGGGGCATGATCTGTTGAATAGCATGAAAACCACAGTTTGTATCCTGGTAATGTTGATCTACTGTTTCTGGCTGAGCGGACAGGACTTTGTCCATTACGACATTACGGATGGTTTGTCAAGTATTGAAGTTAATGACATCATTGAGAATGATAATTTTCTGTGGATTGCCACCACTGACGGGTTGAACCGTTTTGACGGAAGGAACTTCAGGGTTTACAAACGGGAGGATGGTGCAAAAAACAGCCTGGGTGAAAACAATATTGAGACACTTTTCCTTGATTCTTCCGGACTTCTGTGGATCGGCCTAAAGACGGGAGGGGTTGACATATATGATCCGCGTCATGATGAGTTTCTTCACCTTGATGAGCTTATGGATCAGCCATGTCCTTCAAGAGTGATTTGCATTACAGAGGATTCTGAACAAAATATCTGGCTTGGTACCTGGGAGCAGGGTGTCTACCGGTTGACACCCCGGCCGGGCGCAAAAAAATCATTCACTGCTGAGGTCAGCTTCCCCGGATATATAGTTTCTGCCATTTTGGAAAAACCTGCCGGCTTTATAAGGGTGGGGACCTATTCGGGCATTTACAGCTATCAACTGGAGAAAAACAGCTGGTCTGATACGGCCATTTATAATATGTCTGTCACCCAGTTCCTGGATACCGGTAAGGACAATGCATTCTGGTGCTCCACCTGGAGCTCGGGCCTGAATGAGATATCATGGGGAGCAGACAAACCCCGGAATATGTTTGTGTCCCGATCATTTACCGGCAAAAACTACATGTCAATTCACAGATTGTTATCAGCAGGTACGGACAAGTTTTTTCTCGGAACATGGGGAGGGGGAGTCAGAGTCACTGACATTAACCATCCGGATGATATCTCTCCGCTGTCGCCCGAGAAATGTAAGGCTCCACTGGTTAACTCACTTTACCGCGACTGGCATGGCAATGTATGGATCGGCACGTATGGCGGAGGTTTGTATAAATATATACCTGAAAGAAGCTATGTGCGGCATTTCCCGGCAGACGGCATCCTGCCTTCGCCTGCAGTATCACTGGCCCGGTTCGGGTCAGGGCTGCTGCTGGCAGGGACCCAGGGAAAAGGAGTCTTTTTGTGCGACCCCGGGGAAGGCAGGTTAATTCCCAAATTTGGCAATGAGCCATCTTCAGAATTCAGCAATTATATCCTTTCGCTTTATTCCGATGACAATATTATCCTTGTGGGTCATGATGGTTACGGGGTACCTTACCTGACAGGACGGAAACGGAAGCCGGACTTTTCATTCAGAGAGGTTACGGGTGTCAGCCAGCTTGAGAAGACAACCGCCTTCTATCCCGACGGTTATGGTACCCTCTGGATAGGAACAAAACAAAATGGACTATTCTCAACAACTATTGAAGACGGATATCTCGCAGCAGATGATTTCATTCACTATGATACCTTCGGAAGGGATGAGATAACCGGTTTTGCATTACTTGATCAGGACAGACTGTTTATTTCTTCACACAACGGACTGTTCATCTTCAATACAAAGGAGAAAGCCATTGAGAAGGAAGGAAGCCTGATTGTCAATGAGCTGGTTTACTGCCTCTCAAGAGATGAACTGAATAAGACCCTGTGGATAGGAAGCTCAACGGGTCTCATGAAGTTACCCCTGGATGATCCTTATTCAGTCACCGAGGTCCTGCCGCGTGATCTGACACCCCAGGGTGCGGTGCGAACAATGATTACCGATCGCGGTGGGAATCTGTGGTTCGCTATTAGCGGCAGGCTGTTCTGCCTCGCTGACCGCGGAAACCGCATTTACGAGCTCGACCGGTCATTGCTCGAAGGCAAGGCAGTGATCTCATCTGCCGCAACTGATATCAGCGACAGGGAGTTCCTCGTCTTCGGCACAACTGAAAAACTGATCATGCTTGATCCCTCCAGGGTTCTGGCCGATGCTGATTTACCGGGTATCATCTTTACAGGGCTCGAAATGGACCATCGTCAGATATCGGTTGGCGAGAAGGTGCACAGGCAGGTGGCACTGACCGAATCATCGGAATATGTGAAATCATTGCGCATCTCCCACAAATCAAAATGGATATCCTTCCATTTCGTTGAAAAAGAATGGGGTATTTTCAGAAACAGGTATCAGTACCGCCTGAACGGATTCAGCAATGATTGGCAATATCTCGATATCTCGAGGCCGGTGACCCTCTCACAGCTTGACCCCGGGAGGTATGAACTGCAGATAAGGCAATATGATGCAATAAAAGAACCTGCCATACTCTGGTCACTCGACATCACTGTTCTGCCTCTCTGGAGAAAAGCAAACTGGTTCTATGGGTTGCTTGCACTGCTGACCCTGGCAGTGACAGGAGTAATCACCATTTTTATTGTCAGGTATAACAGGAAGAGACACATGGTGCGGCTCCGCGAGATCGAAAAACAGAAGAATGAGGAGCTGCTCAGGGAAAAGGAGGAGTTTTTTACAGGCTTGTCTCACGATATCATGACCCCGCTTTCACTGATCATCTCCCCTGTCAATGACCTGATTAGAACAAGTACGGAGGATGATCCGAAGAAGGAGAAGCTGGAAATAATCAGCAGGAACACTTCATTCCTTTCAGATATTTTCGGGACAATCCTTGATTTCAAGAGGGTCGAGCTTGCCGATAATGAGGTAAAAGAGACCCAAATCGAGATAGTCTCCTTTTGCCGGGTAATTATGAACGCCTTCGGTTACCTTGCAAAATCAAGACAGGTTGAACTGAAATTTATTTCCTCCGTTGAATTTCTCAATATCCTTACAGACAATGTAAAGCTTGAACGCATTCTCTACAATCTCATCAGCAACGCCATAAAGTACACTCCTGACGGCGGCTCAGTGGTGCTGCGATTTCAGACAGACCCCGCGGGCACCATGATCTTCATGGTAACGGATACCGGATGCGGCATGGATGTCAGGAACCAGGCTGTCTTTGAGAAGTTTTACCGCAGCCCCGGCCGTGCTTCGGCATCAAACCCGCATGGCCTCGGGCTCGGACTCTATATTGTAAGGGAGTTTGTACAACTGCTCGGAGGTGACATTAAGGTGAATTCATCACCCGGTTCCGGCACTGAGATCATACTGACCCTTCCCTGCAAGCAGAGCCAGGCTGCTGATCATGATGAGGAAAAAAGACATCCTGCCTCATTCAACGATGACCTTTCAACAATCCTCCTGGTGGAAGACAATGATGAGATGCGTGAGTATATCACCGGGAAGCTGTCGGCAGGGTTCAATGTTATTCAGGCACGCAATGGTGTTGAAGCTCTTGGGATCATTGAAAAATACCTGCCTGAAATAATCATTACCGATGTTATGATGCCCGGGATGGACGGACTTGCATTATGCCGCGAAGTGAAACAGAACGACCGTTATTCCGACCTGTTCGTGGTAATGCTTTCCGCAAGGATATCAACGGAAGACGAATTGCTGGCCTACAAAGCCGGTGCGGATATCTACCTGAAAAAACCACTGGATTCGGAATTGCTCCTAAACCAGATGAAGAATATTCACTTCACGAGACAGCGTCGTAAAAGCCAGCTGCTGGCAAATATCATATCGGAAGAGGTGAGGGAGATAGAACTTGATCCCAAAGAATCTTTTATCAGGAAGGCAATGAAAGTGATAGAGGAGAATATAATGGATACCGATTTCAAGGTCGATCGTTTTTCTGCGGAAATGTGTATGAGTAACACCGTCCTTCACAGGAAATTCAGGCTTTATACAGGAACCACTCCCAACCAGTTCATAAGGCTGGTCAGACTGAGGCGGTCGGTCATGCTGCTCAGGAACAGCAATTACACCATTGCCGAGATAGCGAACCTGACAGGTTTCAACCAGTCACACTATTTTATTAAATGTTTCCGCGAGGTTTACAATGAAACGCCGGGCAGCTTCAGGGAGAAGGGCAGGGATCAGTAATATAACATGACTCAACTGAATAATCATACTCACCCTGCATCAAAATATGCATGGTCCCATCTCTGGAAGACGCCGCAAGGTCTGCCAGAGTCTTACGATATTATCCGGTGGATCCTGTTATTTATCCCAACCTGAAACAGAGGATCCGGAACCACGAAACTCTTCCTGTCTGCAATGCTTAATTATCATAGTTTTATCCCTTCTGCGTCACACGCCGGTGTTCGGGTATATTTCAAAAGGGATACGGCAAGGCGCAAAAAAGTAAAGAAGGGAATTTCTCTTTTAAAACAGTATAAATATCGAGAAGATTAAAGAAATGATCTCCGGTCAATGCAGTGATGATTGAATCAGGAAATATTGAAATTCCGGTCCGCCACTCATGGTTTCAAATCTAAGGGACTTAATTTCGGATGCGACAGAGTCATGCGAGCAATTTCTCACTGATCAGGTTCGCCTTCCCTGATAAGAAATTCGGTGAGGTTGAAATTGGCGTTGAGATTCAGTTTACGCCTTAGGCGGTATCGGGCTATCTCCACGGCCCTGCCTGAAATATTAAGAAGCTTTGCTATCTCCTTCGTGGTGAAATTCATTCTCAGATATGAGCAAAGCCGAAGATCATTGGGTGTGAGGGCCGGATATTTTTCAAGCATCCGCCTGTTGAATCCCTGCTGTGAGAGCTTCAGACTGTTCAGTGCATTTTTCCACTCTTCTGTCTGGGTGTTGAGCCCGGTTTTAATAATACGCTCCATCTCCCTGACAAACTTCTGGGGGAATTTTGATGATTGTTCTTTCAGCTGAATGATCTGCTCATTCAGTTCAGTCATGATCTCGTTCTGCCTGATCAGGTACCGCATTGTAAGCATCAGCTCATAACTTTTATGATCAAGCTCGCTTTCGAGCCGATTCTTCCCTGACTCATATGCAATCAACTGTTTCTGGCGCTGCAATTCGCGCCTGAAAATTCTGACCCCGGCAAAGATCATAAGTGCAACGAAGACTATGTATAGCAGTAGTGCAGAATTGCCCAGCGCAAATGGTCTTCTGATAATAAATTCGTATCCTGTCACTTCCTTGCCGGTAACCGGCCTCACCTGCAGGTGGTAATGCCCGAATCTAAGATTCAGGAATGAAAAGTTGTCGGTGTATGTGCTATGCCAGTTGTCGCCTAGTTCCCGAATACGGTAGAGGTACTCCCTGTCTTCACGCCAAAGGTCCGAAGGGTCGGCCAGGTAAAAGGTAACATTGTTTTCCCGATAACCTATTCGAGGCGTCCTGCCTATGGCGGGAATAATTGTTGTGTGACTTGCCGGTCCGCTGAACACAATGCGGTCAATCATAACCGATTGTCCTTTGTGGCTTTTGCTGTAACCTGAAATATTAAAAAGAGTAAATGACTTACGGGCAGGGATAAGCATCGTATTCTCATCGAGAGGTATTATCTGCTGCTCTCTTCCGGGCAGCTCCTCAAATTGTTGCGAAAACTCTGTTATCATGTTTGCCTCAAAAGTTCTGGATATTTCAAAGAGGGCAATTTTGTTCTTCATTACAAACCAGTATTCATTTTTCCGGTAGGGAATAATGCCGGCAGCCTGGCAATATTCCCCCAATCCTGCCTCCAATGACGTAATGGGTGAGAATTTCCTGGCCTCATAATCATACGCGTATATATTTTCTGAGGTAAGGAAGACAACCTGGTTGTTCATCTTTGAGATGGAGATCCTGTTGGAACTGTTGCCGACAGAGGAAAACCCGGCTATGGTAATCACTGAATCAACTGCCTCATTAAGCTCCAGTCTGAAGATCCCTTTCTGCGGATGCGTGGCCCATACATATCCCAGATAATCAATCTCGAGTGCCCGCGAAGGCTCGGTATATCCTGCAATACGATTGCGGTAGCTCCATTTTCCGCTACTCTCTTTTCTGAATGAGACGATGCCTGTATATGTCCCTTCCAGCAGCAGGTCATTATATTTTGCCATTGCCCATCCTCCTGTAACTTCACTTATCCGCCTGACCTTATCTCCTTCAATGAGGAAGGTGCCGTCATTATGCCCGCACAAAATCTGGTCATCATGCCGTTCAAGCAACCACACCTGACCCTGTGTATTATCAATCATCCTGAGGCTCTTAAAATTGTAACTATTACCCCTGGCATCTATCTCAGCAACAAAGAGCCCGTGATTTGTTCCAAGGTAGAGCAAATCCCTGTCCCTGATGGCAGAATAGATGGTGCCAAGATTTCCGGGAAGATCTGCAAAATGTTTCAGGGGTGAGTTAATGCTTAACAGGTTCGCTCCGTCATCAAGGCCTATCCACAATCCATCCTGCCCGTCATTGTGCAGAGAGAGTACAGTATTGTCATTGAGTCCGTTTGTGTTGTCATATAGTTTGATTATGTTCCCCTGTGCATCACTCAAAACCATACCTTTGAGTATAGTGCCAAATACCAGCAGCGAATCATTCAGGGCAAGCCCTGCATTGCAGGTTGCAGTTTTCAGGAACTCAGAGACTTCGTTTCGCTGGTATCTGAATGAACTGCCATTGTATATAAAGATGCCATTGTTGGCGGTGCAGATCCAGTACTCATCATCTTTTCCCGGGATTATTGCATGAACCTTCATTGACCCGAGTGGTTCACTCTCCGGAATAAACTGATAATCTGACCCATTGAACCAGTAGAGCCCTGTGGCAATGCCCTGAACCATGAACCGGTCGCCTGTCCTGAAGAGGAAGAGCATGGTTGACGGAGCAGGCAATGGTTTCACGCCTTCAGAGTCATATCGGTAAATTGTGGTGAAAGACTGGAAAAATATCGATCCATGATATTCATAAATGTTCCATATCTCATCATTGGGTAGTATATCAATCCCCTGGGAAACCGATTTGTATGTCAGTCCGCCTTCAGAATTTCTCTCCCAATACCCGAACTCTTCAAAAGAGCCGGTAAATATCCTTCCGGCAGCATTCACATATACCGACCTGACTCCCTGCCTGAATGGCATCGTATAGCTCCTGGCACTTATACCGTTGTACTCGACCAGTCCTGAAGAGTTGGCAAAATAAACATATCCGGTGACCGGATTGCGGCATATCTTCCAGTTCTGGTTGCTTACCGGCAATTTTCCGGAAATAAAGTCCCTGATCTGATTATTCTGACCAAAAACCGGAAAGTATATTGCAACGGCTGCGACAGACAATAAGATATGTAAATTGAGGAACTCTTTTAGTTTCCTTTTACCAGTATCTTCTGACATAAGGTATAATTATTGCCTCACGGTTCCAATACAAAAATAGGAATTATCAGGAAGTTTAATAAAACATCAGGAAAAATCCCCGGGGTAGGGATGTCAAGCCTGCCCGGCAGTGCCGGAGGGCAGGTGAATCAGAGCGATGGAATGGTTTGTCTCCACAAACGCCCGCTGAGACGATCAGATCAGTGAATGACCAAGCCTGAGCATGAAGTCATCATTTTATAAAAACACTTCGATGACGTAATCTTCTTCGTCCGGCAGGTTCATAAGCAGCGATGAATCTATCACAGCGCCGCCGGTACGGTAAGGATTCATTTCCCGGGTGAAGGGTACGGCCACGCTATTTACAATGACCTCAGACGGTCCGCTGGTATGACTTCTGACATGGTATATGAAGGTGATCATCTTCTCCTTCAGTTTCAGTGATGCTTTCAGCCCGTCGAGTGACAGCGGCATGACCGGGTCAATTACAATCACTTCAGCTTCTATTCTCAGTCCGAGCAGTCGTTTTATGATCAGACCGATAAATATACCCGGCCCGCTGGAGTATATCCGCCAGCCTCCCATGAGTGCTCTCTCTCCCTTAATGATGCTGTCATAGAGTTCACCGGCCTCATAGCGGTTCCGGAAGAGAGCGTCGGAGCTGCTGTAGTAGCAGTTCGCCTGTCTCATCTCACCCTGCGGCACCACGCTGCGGTATCCTGCCGGTATTGCCTGCCTGACGGCTTTCATGAAGGGTTCTGCCCGGCCCATGATTGCCAGTGCCTCAGCGTAGCGCAGATGCTCATGCATATACATCAGACCTATCTCGCGGCCAAAGAAGGTGCTGCTCTCTGCCCTGCGGAATATTTTCTGTACACCGCCCCGGTATTGCAGAGGTCTGTCAAGCAGTCGTGCCCCGTCAGGTCCCTTCAGGTGCTTTTCAACGATCTCAAGGTGGCTGAGTGCCTGCTCACGTGTAAAAATGCCGCTGATAATGCCGCGGTCAACAGGCAGTATACCGTAACTGATTCCTGTTTGCCGGTCTGAGGGGTGGAACAGGACAGATATGGAGCCATCTTCTTCAACCAGGCCGTAACCAGCCACCACTCCGTCGCGTACCAGGTGCCGGTTGAAATCCTCTTTTATTGCGGTGGCCACGCTTTTCAGTTCCGCCGCTTTCTTTTCTTCTCCGGCCCTTTCAAGCACCGTGGCATACCCTGTAAAGGCCTGGTAGCTCATCTGTACGGTCCATGATGAGATCATCCTTTTGGCCAGGGTGCTGCTCACCGGCTGCAGGGAATCGTTCCAGTCGCCGCCGCCGAATGGCACCAGAGAGGTGCCTGCGATGAATGAGCTGATAACCATCCCGGTCAGCCTCTCCACATGTTCACTGAGCGGCGTCAGAGCCGGTTGATGGCTGCCCTCCGCGTTATAGTAAGGGAGTTTCTCTTCAAGAATGCCCAGGTCTCCGGTGACCGTGATATAGCTGGTCAGGGCAATCATGCACCAGTAGTAGATATCGTCATGTGTCTGCGAGCTGTCTGCCCTTATGGCCGAATAGCTGTCGAACATCCACCATTGCGGCCAGCCCCCGCCCTCCTCCTGGTTTGAGAAGATTATGCAGAGCAACGCCCTTGCTTCATTGTATCTGCCCGTGCTCAGCAGCAGGTCGAGGGGTCCCTGTGCCACATCCCGTGTCCCCCAGGCTGCCCCGCTGAACTGTTCGAGACCGTACGGGGTAAGGTAATGGATAAGTGCATTCAGTCCGAACCATGGCATTATCTCACTTATGGCAGCAATATCGCCCGTGCCTCCCGAAAGCGACAGGTTCATGCTCAGCTCCTTCCATCCGTTCCAGGCGATGAGCGTATCTGTCTCAAATTCTTCTGACGGATCACCAGCATGAAGTATGCCGGCCTCTCCGTTCACCTCGCCTGTAAAGCTGATAGTGAAGGATGACAGGGGAGGGGTGGTCACAACGAACAGGGAGGTGCTGCGCGGGCGACCATCACTGAAGAGAAGGCTTCCGTCGGTGGTGAGGTGGAGTTTGCCCGCCCCAGCGGGAGGGACGTCACCCCCGGTGTCATTGTTTCCCGGCTGCAAGCGGCTGTTTTTCCCCGCAGGCGAAGCCTGGCACCGGAGGCTGATCCGGTAACGTGGCCGGCTGAACCTGGAAGCGGTCATTGATGATGGATCAGGCAGTGCCAGCCACTCGTTTTCCACGTCACTGCCGGAAATGTTCCAGCCGTTCAGCCCGTCAAGATGGCCAGTCAGGATGAGGCTGACCTCGTCACCGCTGATCACCCTGAAGGAGGTGTGTGCCCTGGGCGAGCGGGCGGCAGTCCATGTACGGACCTCAAAACAGTGACCGTCATACTTATAAATCCACCTGCAGTGGTTCAGTCCAGTCTCAAACGCTGAGGGCACCCCCAGCAGGAACCGTTTGCCGCTGATGGTGACAAATATCCTCATTCCCCGTTCAGGATCGAGGTTAAAGGGGCTGGTGGATACTGACAGAAGGGTGTTGAAGTTGGTGTTGCCCTGTGTGAGGTGAGAGCAGAAGATACCGGACGCGTATGCGGTGAGCGAGACAATGCCCTCATCGGGAAGCAGGTGTGCCGGTGTCTGCATTATATGTCCATGAGGCCTTCCTGCCGCCCTTTCCCCGGCCCGTAACACCACATACCGGGCATCGCCGTAAAAAAAGGAATGGAGCTCGCCATTATCTTTATCGGCATGACGTCTCTCATGGCCGAACAGTGAGTCAATCTCACTCTCAGTCAGATCATCTGCCTGCAGCAGTGGGGTGTCACTGAAGAGGCTGGTTACCGGGATTTTAAGATTACCGTTATCAAACAGGTCCGGGCTGTTGACATTAAACTCATTCACCAGCAGATGCAGCCGTTCCAGGTCCGCAGGTGAGCTGGCTTCAGGGTGGTCATGCAGGAATGTGGCTATGAACCGGCTGGTATGTTGCTCCCCGGGGCTGATGGTGAACGGCTTCTCCTGCAGTGCCACCAGTGATGATTCCCCAGCATACTCGCCACCGGGGGTGTCGGCAGCTATTGCCTGCGGCACACCTGATTCCCTGCAGCCGGGGCCATAGAACTGCATTCCGTCGGTAAATGCTTTTTCAGCACCGTTCAGTGAGGCGATCATCAGCCACGGGTTTCTTCGCTCCACGGCGCTGTTCTGCCGGCAGCAGGCCACCGGGCCATAATGTGAGTCGTTGAAGATGCGTCGCTCGATATACTGGCTGATATAATACTCATTCACCGGCCCCGTTACAGCCGGCCTGAGCCCGACATCCTGCACCCAGACCAGGTCGAGAAGCAGGGGCTCAGTGCCGCGATTGATGATCCGGATGCTCCACTGCCAGCTCAGGCTTTCATCTGAGAGCTGCAGAAGAGACCTATACTCAGCGTCACCAAACACACCGGCGGCATAATAACAGTTATCCCTTATCTCAAACCGGCTGTCTGATCCCGGTCCGGTAAGGAGCATAAAGCCGCCACTGCCTGACCTGTTCCTGATCCATATGCTGGTGCCGCCACGTGAAAAGAGCGATGGCTGCGAGAGGCCAATCATTATCCCTCCGGCCTCAATACTCCCGATCGCGCCGTTCTCATGAAAGCTGAACGAGAGACCCGGTGAATTGGCTGTTTTCATTCAGCGCCTCCTGATTTCAATTACAAACTCTTTCCCGTGTCTGTGGGAGTAGTTTATGACTGCGTATCCCCTGTCATGGATGACTGTCAGCGGGCTGCCTTCACACTCAGCCTCACCGACAGCTTCTGCACCGTCACCCTCAAGCACCAGCTCTCCGGGCAGGTCACGGTCGCCATGGAGTGTGAAGAGGAGTCTGTTGCCCATCGTCTCTATATCCAGGATGTCAGATGTTGAGTGGAGCAGCTTCAGCTGCTCATCGATCACCAGTCCCACAGGGGTCAGCATTGCATAGAGGGGCGGCCAGGTGATCTCCTCTCCTGACCAGGGCAGGGTAACCGTTTCTCCTATCTCAGGGTGGGTATATGAGATAGTACCGCTCATCTCTTCATTGTAATAGTTTGCTACCAGGAGCATTGCCTGCCCTTCGTCAGTGAAGAGCTCCCTGACGGTGATACGCTCATTACCGGCCGATGCCCGTCTGAGCGTGGCGCCTGAACTCTCCAGCAGCGCCCGGTACACCGGAAGGTGTCCTTCGGTATCGAAGCCTATCCATGTGCCGAGATGTGTTACCGAGCCTTTGCCAAGCCTCTTTCTGAACCCGCAGGGTGCCCCGCTGATTGTCCGCGCGATGATCTCCGCATCATGCAGCGACTCTTCAGAGTATGTGATCTGCGGGTTGGCGCACTTGATGTCATCGAGGCCGGGTATATCAATCAGGGGTGAGTGGGTTGAGTCTGCTCCTGAAGGTGTTATTGAGAGGGCATCGCGTATCACGGTGCACTGGCGGTGTGCATGGTCACGGTCAGGCAGGTATGGGAAGATGACACACTCCCCTCCTCCGGCGGCGTAACCGACAACTGCAGCCTGTGCCCCGGCATCCATCTCGTCGGTGGCGAACAGCCAAACCTGCCTGTAGCGACTCAGCCCGAGAGGTGTTGTCCCGGCCAGATTGACGATATCATAATCGACATTCAGTACCTGCAGCGCTTTAAGCAGCCCGTCAAACCATGCCCCCCGCCGTATCTGTGACGGTACGAACTGCAGTCCGCTCCCGGTGCCGGCCGGCCGCTCCAGCTCGGTGGCATAATATGGCGGGTAGAAGAGCACGCATATCTCTGCATGCCGGGAGGCTTCGAGGAGAATGTTGCCGGATGTTCCGATGATGCTGCTCATTCGCTTTATCAGCGGGTAGAGAGCTGAAGGCTCACCCCCGGCGGTGAGAGGAGTGTACCAGTAGAAGGTATCGCCTGAATAGCCCTTGTGCCTCCTGTTGCGGCCCTGTGAAAACATATAGTAGTTCCAGCCCCTGATTCCGTTGGCCAGTGAGGCCTTGTAAAAGAGCTCCATCTCGCGCGGATTTGGAACAACATGATACTCACGCGATCCGCACTGCAGCTCGGCGGCGAAAAGGGGCCGGCCGGGCTGCATGGCAGAGGTGATATCATTGATTATCCGGTCATCATGCATGTTGCGGTATGATACAAACTCAGGGATATGATCAACCCCGAAGATCAGTTCGCTCCTGCTGCCATAGAGCTCCTCATACATTGTGATGTTCACCGGGAACTCGTATCCCTGCCCGTATATCCATCCCGGCAGGTTATGGTAGAGCGGCACCGTAATACCTCTCTCCCGTGCCATGGCAGAGAGCATTTTGAGATATTCTGCGTAATAGCTTCGCCAGAAGAGGTGCCACTCATTATCGCGGCTGCGGTCTGCTGATGAGCTGTAGGGCTGGGCCCCGTCAGGCGGCAGCTCAACCTGGCTGAAGCTGCTGTAACCGGTACCCCACAGTGCGTTTATCTCATCAACAGTGTGGTATCTCTTTTTGAGGTATGTGATAAACCTCTCCCTGACACCGTTGCCATAGTCAGCCTGGTGTGCCAGCCATGAGAATACGCCAATCTCATTGCAGATCTGCATCATGATCACCGGGCCGCCATTGTCGGCGGTGTACCTGCTGATAAAGGGCATTATCATGTCATACCACTCCTTCACCTTTTCAAGATAGAGAGGATTGAACAGACTTACCCCCTCACTCTGCACCATTTCGCCACGGCTGTTTCTCATCCTTACCCGGTCATGATACTTCTCAAGGAACCAGTCAGGCAGCCCGGCCCCGCGGTACTCAGCCAGTATAAACGGTCCGGGTTTAACAATACACCTGAGCCCGTAAGCGGCACACCTCTCAAGCCATCCCTGCAGATCACGTTCAGGCAGCGTATGTCCGGTGAGGTCGAAGAGTGACTCCTCAGGCTCATGCCATGCCCATGGCACATAGGTACTTACGGTAGTGAGCCCCGCCCCGGCAGCCATCATGAGATGCTGATCCCAAAGCTCTTTTCCAATACGGAAATAGTGTATCTCCCCGGAATTGAGGAAGATCTTTTTTCCATCAATTGTAAAACAATCTTCAACGCTACTGAATTTCATTATTTCTGTCTTCTCTCTGGTGTGACCCTAACATTTCTCATTTCATTGTATCTGTCTTATCTCCTGCTTATCACTGTGCTTTGCAGCATGCACTTCGTTGCCCGGCCCGGATGACCTCCTTTCACCTCACCTGGTGCTGTTCCGCATTTCAACCAGTTCTTTTATCTCCCGGCTGCGGGCTTCCGTCAGCGTATAGCGCACTATGAAAAGTATTGAAAATATACTCAGAAGCAACGGGAGACCGATCTCCACAACACGCATCATAAGCAGAGTGTATGGTGTCTGCTGTTTCAGCATTACCAGCCCCGACTCTATGGTCTCAAGTTGTTTGGCGATCACTGCCGGCCGGGCTGTAGGGTCGATGGCGGTGATTATTTCATAAGCTTCTGATATTGTTTCTATCAGTCGTTTATAGTGGCTGGCGCTTCTCTCTGATCTCTGAGACACGGGCTTCAGCGATGCATTTGCCAGGTGGGCAAGAAGGTCATACGAGCTGATCCTTGCCTTCTCTATCCGCACTTTCAGGGTAAGGGCCGCAGCCTCTTTGGCCAGGTCTGCGATGGCTGATTCGCCGATCAGAAATTCCCTGTCCGCAAGGGTGCTGTTCAGCCGGGTCAGCTCATCACTGGTCACTCTTGCAGATGTCAGGACTTCTTGTGTCAGCACGTTCCGCTCATTGCGAACGGCAGCACTCTCTTCCTTCTTCCGGTTACTCTTTTTGTCAGCCTGTTTTTCGAGAGAGGCAATTAGTTCCTTTGTTTCAGTGAGCGCCTCGCCTGTCTGCAAAGCGATGACTTTAACAATATCAGGTCCGGTCGCTGGTTTATTCCCGGTTACTTCCCAGGCTCTTACCCTGGCCTGCAGCTCCCTGATATTCCCCTGGAAGGCATCGGTCTTTGTCACCTGGGTCTGGTCGAACATAGTGACGGTGATAAGTATGCCTGCAACGAAGCTTGCCAGTGCCGTTCCCATCTTAATGAACCACCAGTATATCGAATAGTAGCTGCCTTCGGTACGGTGCCCGGTCTCCAGTTCATTCTCGTCACAGATATCGCCAACCATCGATGAGCCGAGTGTGAAGAAGAATAACATGCCGGCAGAGAGCAGCATGGTGGGGATAATGATGAGGTATGGATGAGCGGGGTTATAGCAGACAATCTTCGATAGCTGCGCAAGACACATAAGCAGTATAGCCAGTATCAGGGTGTTTCGTTTACCCAGCCGGGGACTGATCCAGTTGAGCGGAAATACTGCCAGGACGCCGGTAATGGCCCATATGGTTCCGTTAATTCCGAGCAGCCTGGCCCCGGCCACCTTATCACCGCCAAAGACATAAAAGATCGGGATGTATGAGCCGAGCAGGTTTACGAAGTTGAACCCCATTGCCAGGGTGAAGATGGTAAGAGTAAGCTTTACGAAGTTCCGGTTGCTGACCACCAGTTTTATATCCTTCCAGAATGGTGTCTTCTCCTGGCGGACTGCCTTCACGAAGCCGGGCTCCCGCAGGATAAAGAACCACCAGAATGAGAGGGGGATGAGTATGGCTGCTATCAGCAATGAGACATATCGCATACCGTCAGCTTCATTGCCACCGGTACCCCTGAAGGCTTCCGTATTGGCCAGTGCAAAGAGCCAGGGTGTACTCATTGCAAAAATATTACCCACAAAGCTTTTGGCACTGAAGAGGCGGGTTCTCTCATGATAGTCGGTTGTCATCTCCATCCCCAGTGCGCCGTGAGGTATCTCGAAGATGGTTGTGGCGGTAAAAAAGAGGAGCAGTGACACCAGGATATATGAAAGCTGGAACCACTGGAAACCCGATTCTGTCGGGAACCAGCTCTTCACCATCGGGCCTTTCGGAATCCACCACATGACAACAAAAAAGAGTGCCACCAGTATGCCTCCTATCAGCAGGTAAGGTCTCCGGCGGCCCCAGCGGGTACGGGTGTTGTCAGAGAGGTGGCCGATGATCGGATCAGAAACGGCATCCCACAGGCGTGGGATAATAAGGATCACTCCCAGCCAGAAGGCGCTCAGTCCCAGGCTGATATTTCCCATGAGCCCAACCAGCTGACCGGCGATGTTAAAGAGCGCCACAGGAATAATGCCACCCGCACCATAAGCGGCCAGCTGCGAAAAGGGGATCCGGTCTTTCGGGGCGGAAAGGCTTCCCGGCCTGGTTTGTTTATCTTTCATCGTCTGCTGTTGTGGGCTATTAATTAACTGTTCACCGGAAAGACATTCTTTTCGTCATTCATAGAAGATCTCAATTTGAGCGGGTACGCTCTTCACCCTGATCTCATTCCTGCTGAAATCATCAGATTCCTTCCCGTTGATGATGACCCTGGCCGGAGGCCTGGAGCCGTTGAAATTCTTTATACTGATCCCATTGGCCGGAAGGCTGAGGTCTCCCGTTATGGTGAAGAGATAACTCTTTTCTCTTCTCTCCACCGAATAGGATATGTCGCCGTAATAGGTCGGAAGGCCGGATACGCTCATTCCCCCCGGTGCATCTATCCACTCCTGCCGCAGTCCGGCACCGGCAACGAGCGTCTGCTCCTGCTCATTCTCATATACGAACAGCGAACGTACAGCATTTATGAAGTCGCTTCCGCACCAGGTGTGTGGCATATCTCCTATGAAGCGGGGAGCACGCTCATCTTTCCAGACTATCTCGGCCCAGTGATTCCATCCCTGCGGCCGCTGATCAGCAAGGAAGTAGTCGAGCAGTTCATGGGCCTTTTCAGGCTGGTCAAGCATGATGAATGAACCGGCCACCCGGTTCTCATAAGGGGTATAATTGACCCAGTCAATAGTGCCGTCACGGCGTGCTTTGAAGAAGTCATAATACCTGCTGAAGGTGTTATAGATCTGTGGCCTGGGAAGGTTGGCCAGTTCATTGCATGGAGTCAGTGCGATGGTTGTTGAAGTGGGGTCGAAATCGCCAAGCTCCACGCATCCCGGGATATAGTCGATATTGCGGACCTTCATTGCCAGCTGTAGTGAGTTATAGAGATTCACCCTGAAGGTGTCACGCAGGGCAGCAACCCTTTCATATTCCTTCCGGTTCCCCAGTATCAACTGAATATCTGCGGCATCCTTCAGTCCCTTCATGGTGAAGAAGTTGTCCCAGTATGAGTGCATTGGTTTAGCGGAATATCCCTCATGACTGATTGACTCGGGTACCAGCCCGTAGTGTGCCCTGACACTGTCATTGCCGTTCCGGTAGTAATCGGTCATTCTTTCCAGGGTAAGCTCGCTGATGTAGTCTGCTGCCCTGAGGATATGGTTGTTATATCTTCTCAGGAATGTGGTGTCGCCGGTGAAGTTGAAGTACTCCCTGATGAGATAGATCATCTCTCCATGGCTGTCGTTCTCAGGTACCGGGTCTGGCCCGCGTGAGTCAACCACACAGGGCACCTTGCCATTCTCATACTGGTATGATGCGTACCACTCAATGAACTCCCTCACCTCATCCGTGATGCCAGACTTGAGCAGTGCCGATGAGGTGAGGGCTCCATCACGTATCCAGCTCCTGTCATATGACCTTGAGCCGGGCTGTATGCCGGCATTATCGCGGTTGATCAGGATGTAGATCAGGTTTGCTTTCCATGTGTCTGTCAGTCTCTTTGCCTCTTCCGGCAGGTTGAAACGGATATGTCCCACCTTTGTCTTCCAGAACCCGGCACCAGCAATAAATGCTTCCCTGAAGCCTCCCGGAGCAGGCCGTGCTGAGGCGGTATCATGATAGGGTATTGCCAGGAAGAGCTCCTTTCGCTCTCCGGGCTCAAGGGTGATCTTATACTTTATTATGCCCGATGCCAGCCGGTGCCTGTCAGTGACAGCCTCTCTCTGCGGGAATTTGCCGTTACGGATGAGGTTAACCGGATTGCCCTCGTCCCATGCCATGGCACCGAACTCCTGCCAGGGAATAGAACTGATAATCTTTTTGCCGTCGAGGCTGACCGTTCCATCTGCCGCTGCTGAGAGGGTTCCGATCTTCCCGGCTCCCCCGGTGGTGTTCAGGAACTGGTAAAATGGATTCACCTGGAATGGTCTGACCAGCAGCAGCAGCTCCATCTCAGCGGGCCTGTCTGAGCGGTTCATGAGTGAGTAACCGGTATAGAGGCATGAGCTGGTATTGGCCAGCCCGTAGCTTGAGACACCGGTGACAAATTCAATATCACTGAAGCGCCATGTTACTGACGGAATGAATAGTGAGTCACCTTCAAGACCGGGGAAGCCGAGCGACTGTTCAGACGTCACATTGCTGTGGTTGTACAGCCGGTTACCCGTTAAGATCATCGGCTCAATGGAGAAGGAAGCCTTTTCAGGTTCAACCGTGCCGTCTTCGCTGATCAGGGCCTCCTTCACATCGCCGTTTACACCGGATATGGTCCAGTAGGAAGCCCTGCCGCTGAAATATGCCGGCAGGTTACCAGGCATAGAGTTCCTGGCAACGTATTCAAGAAAGTCATTTAGAGTGAGTGACTCTTTTATATCAAGGAATTTTATTTCGCTGATGCCGTAGCTGCCGGCTTTTTCACCTTTCAGCATATTCAGCTTCAGGTATCTTGCTTCGTTCTCAGCCAGCCTGATGAAGCTGGTTTCATCGCCATTGGCCGTGACGCTGTATGCCTTTTCCCATCTGACCCCGTCATGTGAGAGCAGCAGTTCAAAATCTGTTGCCGCCATTCCCGGTACCCATCTGATCTCCACTCCACCGAACTCCCTCTCAGTCATGAAGTCTATGAGCATGGAGGCCTTCCCGGCCCTACGGCTTTTCCAGGCGGTCTCTGCTGAACCGTCAGCAGCCAGTGCGGGATGATATTCTTTGCGTGATGATGTGGCGGCGAGTGAGGGGTGGGGCCAGCTGTCTCTCTCAAGCGGCAACGGTCTGAACTGCAGGCTGTCAAGCCATATGGTGCCGCTGCCTCCGACGAATGATGCGATAGTGAACTCCAGCCTGTCAACGCGGTGAAGCTGATGATCGTCATCAGGGCCCCAGGCAAAACTGATGTGCCTCTTTTTAATGCGAATCTTCCTCCATTCCACAGGAAAGTCCCAGTTGCGGTTATTGACCCACCAGACATTGTTACCGGTAGTGTCAATGAACTTTATCTCGAAGTTGTTGGATGGCGACTCGCTTTTCACCCAGAAGCTGAACTCATAATTGTCAGGCAGCTCTATCGGGAAGAGCTTCTGGATACCACCATACCCGGTACCCCGGGTGAAGTCATAGTCAAAGCGTACGGCATTGCCTGACAGGCCCTTGTCAGTAGAGACCCTGGCCTCAACCCCGTCACTGCTGATCAGTGACCAGCCGGCGGTTGTCTCGAACCGGTCGAGGGTGATTGTTTGTCCGCCTGCCGTTATGGTCAACAGCACCAGTGCAGGCAACGTGGTCAGCTTCGTTTTAACTGCTCTCCTCATTTTTTTCAATAATTGACTGCCAGGTTTCAGGCAGGTGAGTGTATGCTGTACGCAGCAGGTTCTCATCAGGGTGATCCGGTGAGGGTGATGACTGCACAATGACATTACATATATTTGAATCCCAGGTTATTGAGTCCTTTCCTTATGATAGGGTCCTGCATCACATAGTTCCATACCAGTCCTGTCCGGAAGTTCTCTATCATAAGCAGCAGAGGACCCTGGTCAATACCTATGAAGTCATCATCAACCCATCCGGCAGTAGGGTTGAATGAATCATAATATCCATACCTGCCCCAGATCTGGTTTCCGTACTTCCCGTTGATATTCCTTATTGTGGGAAGCACTGTCTCAGGCGCAAAGGGGAGTGATGAGAGCGATCCGTAAGGAGCTATGGTGCCATCATCAAAATAGTTGAGGTCAGGGCCGGTAGCCCCGCGTCCCGCATAGGCATGGAAGACAAGGCCATCATGGTTGTAACTGTCACCCGGCCCGTCACTGGCTGTTATGCCCCAGCAGAGCGAGTCATAACCGATCCACTTGCCCGGATTCTCAACGGCGTAGTTCCGCTGTGCCAGGGTTGCCCTCCTTGAATTCTCAAAATAGTCTATGCCCTTTTCGCGCATATATTTGTCAGCCAGGCCGCGGAAGTCAATAAAGAGTTGCGAGAACTGGTGTCCGAAAAGCGGCGGGAACGCGACATGTTCAAGTCCCCCGTAATGTGTATACCACCTGTATGACCCGAGCCAGGCGTCATATCTTTCAGGCGCATCTTTCATGCCGCTGCCTGCCGCCAGAATATAGAGGAAGAGGGCCTCATTGTACCCTTTCCATCCCATGGGGTGGATCCCCTCTTCAGGAGACCAGCCCATTGAGATGGTACCTGCATAGCTGCCTGTATCAGGCATCATCATGAACTCCCAGTCTATTCTTTCCAGGAGTCTGCCGGCAAGAGTACGTATCTCAGCCTCGGTGTCGTTGTCAAGGTTGTAATAGTTCCTGGCAAAGATAATACCCATCATCAGCAAGCCGGTATCGACTGATGATAGTTCGCACTTCCATTCACGTCTTCCGTCATCCATTCCAAGGAAATGGTAATAGAATCCCTTATATCCTGTTGCATCCGGGGTGTCATTCTGTTCTGACACAGAAAAAAATCTCATTATATTAAGGGTGATCTGTGCTGCCTCCTTTCTTGTCACCCAGCCCCGTTCAACGCCGGTGGCAAATGCCGGTATCCCGAAACCGGTTGCGGCTATGCTGGCAGGGGCCCATTCGGCGGTGCGGTCCTTCACTATTCCGAACCGGGGGTGGTGTTCCTCCAGGAAATAGAGAAAGGAATTTTTCTGGATTGAATCAAGCATGGCCTCGTCATCATCTTTCAGATGGTAATTGACTTTCCCTCGTAAGCGGTACTGCTCATACCCTTTTGGGGAACAGGAGGCGGTTGCAATGATCAGTGCCGTTATTGCAACCATATGCAAAATATCTTTATACATTATTTCCTGTTTCTATTTTTCATCCTTTATTTTCCCGGAATTAACATCTATATCCGTTGGCGCTATTCCATGTTCTGTTAATTGTTCCCAAAGGCGAACAGTTCATTTAGCAAGGTTAATGACTCAATAGGAGAATCCCAGCCTGGTCAATCCCTCTCTTACCTCCTGGTTAGCCATTAAGAGTTTCCATAGCAGCCCAGTCCGGTAGTTTTCTATCATGCAGATAACAGGACCCTGATCTATTGCAATACAGGAATTTGCGAACCATAGCGATGACAGGCTGAATGCGTCGAAGAATCCGTACTCTCCCCATATTCTGTCGCCTAAAATATAGTAGAAGTATTTAAGTGCCTCGATACTCTCATCAGGGGTGTACGGAAGTGATGAGATCGCTGCTGTTGGCACAATTACGCCCCTGTCATCGGAGGGAGAGCAGGCATTGTATCCACCGGGGATATCGCCTGCGCTGAGCCCCCAACACAACTCACTGTATCCCAGGTAATTTCTGGGATTTGCTTTGCAGTATTCATGGTTAATACGGGAGTGTGCCACGTTCTGGGTCCAGTAGTCAGCATATCTGTCGGAAAGGTTTCGCGGGTCGAGCCCCAGGAATGAATAGTGGGCAAAAAAGAGCGGTCCGCCGTAGTCAATGCCCAGGGGCAGCACTATACCATAAAACTCTTTTCCATTGATCATCGGATATGCACCGTTGCGTGCCCAGCCTTCATCATATACCTCTGAAGGTATGGGATGGGTGGGTGATGCTGCTGCCAGCACATAAACAATGAGCGCCTCATTCCAGCCCGAGACTGACATATTCATATCCCAACCGTAGTCAGGCGACCAGTGCCAGAAGAGTCTGTTCTGGCCCTCACGCCGGTACCAGTCCCATTCAACTCCCTCCCATATCTTCTGAATGGTATCACACATGGCTCTCTCGCGGGGGGATCCGTTTTTGAAATACTCCCTTACGGTGAGCAGCCCCTGTATCAGGAAGGCAGTCTCCACAAGGTCACCGCCATTGTCTTTCTGGCTGAATGGTAATGCCTTGCCTGTTGATCCGTTTAACCAATGGGGGTATGCACCATGAAACCTGTCAGTTGAGGGAGCATTGAGAAAGCTGACGATCAGGCTGAGTCGTTCATATCCCTCCTCACGGGTGACGAATCCTCTTTCAATAGCGGCGATCGTGGCCATGAGGCCGAAGCCGCTGCCTCCGGAGGTAACAACATCACCTGACCCGAGACGTTCACGTGCCAGACCGGAGACAGGATGGGCATAGTCCCAGAAGTATCTGAATGTCTGACGTTGAACCAGTGTCAGAAGTGAATCATCAGATATGCGGGGGAATTTAGGCAGAGTGTCAAGCCTTGTGGTAAAACTGACTGAGAAAGGCTCCCTGACAATGCCGCCCAGATTGCTTCCGGCATCAACTGTAAGCCAATATCTTTTCAGGGCCGTGGCCTTGTCTGCGGCAATGAGGGTTAGCTCACGGGTATTGCGACCGAACCTGACTGAATATGAGTCATCAATAGGACTGCTGAAGAAGATCTTGTTACGATTGAACCTGGTTGTGTCAATCGTACCCTTAAAACTGATGCTGACCTCAATATGAACATAGTCGATATCGTCGATGGTGCCATTATTTGCAACTGTACGGCCATTTATTGAGACTGCCTCAACGGCAATGGTATTGTCATCATCAACATGCTCACTCCTGTTGCAGGCACAAAATAGCAACAACAGGATCATGAAAAGCCAAGAGGGCGATCTCATATCCGGAGAAATTCAATAATGAAGGGGAACATTTTCGTTCCCCTTCAAATATTAACTTGTTAAATATCCAACTGGGTTACTTCAGCATCATAAAGATCCTTTACCTCTGTGGCAGAAAGCCCCTTGTCATAGACGCGAAGCTCATCAATGTTACCTTTGAACCAGCCCATCCACGCGTCATTTGCCGAGCCTTCGCTTTTCGGGCGCCATGCTCCGATATTGATTTTATCTGCATTCTTAAACTTCAGTTCTCCAAGTTTCGGTCTCGGACTGATGTCATCTCCGGCAGCCCACCTGTTTTCAACACCTTCGTTTGTGTTCACCTTCACGCCGTCTTTATAGATCATGAATTTAGAGGTGGTTGCATCATAGGTATAAACGAGATGCATCCAGCGGTTGATTGCAAATACCTTGCTCGAATAATCGATATGCTGGCCTGACCAGACCGCGCCGTCTTTCAGGAAGAAGATTTTCAGCTTAAGTGAGTCTGACGTGCCAGATGTGCGCAGAAGCCCCAGCTTCAGGTTACCCCAGAAGAGATCATCTGATTTGCCGATCTCGAATACTGTCTGCTCAGGATCGCCTGTAACGAGCGGTGACTTGATCCACATTGCCACAGAGAATGATTTAAGGTCTTTCATTTTGCTGTTTGCAGGCAGAGTGTAAAGCAGACGGGCATTGTCAGCGCCCTGGTAAGCCTGTCCGCGGCGGCCTGCCGCGTAAGTTACGCCGGTTGTAACTTCAGGAGTAATCGATGCGATCTTCTCCGTGCCGTTTCCGTCAAAAGGAAAATAAGCCACAAGATTAGTTGTAGCAATGGTACCGGGATCTATTTTACCATCATCACCATTGTCATCATCCTTTTTACAGGAACTGAGTGACATGGCCAGGATGAGAATTGTACCCAGAAGAACTTCACTGAATTTGATTGACTTTTTCATACATCTTTAATTTAATAAATGATTAAACATCTGATTTTCAATAATTATTATTCTGTGTTAAATTTGGGTTGGTTGCAATCTGTGCGGCTGGTATCGGAAAGAGTTGGTGTTTGCCGGCGATGAATCCTTTGGAGGCAAGGGCTGTTGATGCCTGTCCGGTGCGGATGAGGTCAAAGAACCGATCTTCTTCCAATGCAAGTTCGGCCCGTCTCTCATCCCATATCTGCTGCTGGGTGGCAGAGGTCAGGGGTGCCAGCCCGGCCCTTTCTCTCACCATATTGACTGCCTCGTCGGCGCTCAGGCCCGACAGGGTGGTGATTCCCGCACCGTGAGCAAGTGCCTCGGCATACATCAGAAGCACGTCAGGATACCTGATAACGCGTATATTGTGATCAAATCCGTAACCATTGTAATTCCAAAGGTTATAAATAAGCGGGGTATAAACTTTTCCGTTATAGACAGGGTTTGTGCAAGCCACCTTTATACTATCGCCCTCAGGCGTCTTTGTGCCGCGATAGAGCAGTGTCGTGGCTGGTCTGATAATTTCACCCCTGCCATTGAAGAAGTTGATCAGGTTCTGTGACGGGGTGCAAAACCCCCACCCCTGCATGGCTGAAGGGGTATTGCCGCGAGGCCCCTGAACATATGCATATTCGAGATAGGTCTGGTCACCGGATGACTTCCCCAGTGTTGAGCTCTGTATCTCGAAGAGCGATTCCCTGCTGTTTTCACCATCAATGCTGAAGACCTGCCGGAAGTCACTGAGCAGCCCGAATTTCCCTGAGGCAATAATCCTGTCAGTCAGTGATGCCACCGAGTCCCACTCGCTCTGATAGAGGTGCACCTTGGCTTTGATAGCCATGGCGGTGTAGCGGTTGATGCGCCCGGCCCACTCCTTCGAGTAGCCTTCGGGGAGCACCTCGATAGCCTCCTTCAGGTCTTTTTCAATGAAGTCATATAGCTGTGCCGTAGATGCCTGGGTGAGTGATGCAAGCTGTGAGGCTGACAGGGTGGTGTCAATAAGGGGTACCCTGCCGAAAAGGCGTGTCAGGTTGAAATATGCGTATGCCCTGATGGTTTTTGCCTCTCCCTGACACTGAAGCGCATAATCAATGTCAGCCGAGTTCCGTAGTTCAGCTGAAAAGAGGGTCATCTGGTGAATAGCGTGGTTGGCGGCACTGACAATATCAAAGTAGCCGACCCATAGACTGTTTATCAGACCGTTGGTGGCATCATAGGTGAGGTTGTCAAGCTCAGCCATGGGAGGGTTGTCTTCCGGACTGCTTCCCTTGTCAGCATTGTCTGAGGTTATCTCAAAGGCACCTATATATGGAAACACATGGGCTCCGTAGCTGCGGAGGCTGGCATAGGCGGCACTGACGGGCAGGAAGATGTTGTCAGGATTTGAATAGTCAAGCCCCGAGGAGGGAACGGTACCCTCAGGACGCAGACCGAGGAATCCTTCGCAGCCTGCCAGTAGTGCCATCATCAGGGCTATCGGTATAATCTTCACTTGTTTCATTGTCATTCACTGTTAAAAGTTAAGTTTCAGTCCTGCCGAATAGATAGCCTGCATCGGGTAGACGGAATTGTCTATACCGCTGGCAATGGGTGTACCCCCTATCTCAGGAGTAAAGCCGTTGTAGGTGAAAAAGGTGAATGGACGCTGGGCAGAGAGATAGATACGGAGCTTTGGTATAAACTTTATCTTGTCGGTGGTATAGCCCACCTGTATATTCTGAACGCGTATATATGACCCGTCCTGCACGAAGAAATCGTTGGCCTGCTGAATGAATGAGTAATTGTATGCCTCGGCCGAAGGATACCTGTCTGACTTGTTGTCAGGGGTCCACCGGTTCTTGTAAAAGTCGTGGTCATAGTTGCCATCGGTAAAGACATCGCGATTCATTCTCTTGGCATTGAGTATTTTATTGCCTGCCTGTCCCTGCAGGCTGATACTCAGGTCAATGTTGCGGTAATTCATCCCGAAGTCAATTCCTGCTATCAGCCATGGAATCGGACTTCCGAGAAATACCTTGTCATCTTCATTGATCACCTTGTCACCGTTCTGGTCCTTATATCTGAAAAAGCCCTTGTCTTTGATTATCTGGCTCACCGGGTCCTGAAGCGCCTTTGCCTCTGACTCGTAAACGCCGGCAACCTGGTATCCGTAGAAAGCTCCAATAGGGTGCCCCACCTGGGTGCGGGTGGTATAGTTGCTGCGTATCATCGCTCCCGGGATGTACTCCTTGCCCTCGAGCTTCAGTACCTTATTATGAATGGTGGTAGCATTGAATCCGATATTTAAATCAAACCCTCCAGAGATCTTTTTCCTGTAGTCAAGCCTCAGTTCTACCCCCCTGTTCAGTACACTGCCATTGTTTCCCAACAGCTCGGTGGTACCACCACCCGTGGCAATGGGTGCATAAAACACCACATTGTTGGTGACCCTGTGGTAATAGTCAATCTCGCCGCTTATTTTCCTGTTGAGTATCTCAAAGTCAAACCCTGCATCGAATTCATTGACCACCTCCCACCTAAGGAAGTTCTGCACCACTGTCTGTGCCCCGATGCCATCTACCAGCCTGTCGCCGAAAATGGCCGAACTGCCTGCTCCGGTCTGGCCGAGGACTACAGCAGAGTTGGCCGGTACATTGTCATTCCCAAGCATACCCCAGCTGACCCTGACTTTCAGGTTATCGAACAGCTTCTGATCCTTCATGAAAGATTCCTGTGAGAGTACCCATCCTACCCCGACCGAGGGGAAAAACCCCCATTTGTCCTGATACTTCGAACTGGCATCTGCCCTGAAGGTCACTGTAGCAAGGTATTTGTCACGGTTATTATATGTAGCCCTCGAGAAGAAAGAGAGTCCATTGTAAGCAGCTGCCCCGTCATAGGCGTTCCTGTCACGGAATGAACCAGTAGACAGGTACTTGGCCTGTTCGTCAATCCCCGGCACGTTTATGGCATAGCCAGTGAGGTATTCCGACTTCTCCATGCGGGTTGACTGACCGACAAGCACCGTGTAGCTGTGGCTTCCGACATGATTCCTGTAGGTAATAAGATTGTCAATAATCTGTTTCGATGCACTTCCCGAACTCTTGGTCAGGCTCGATTTCCGTACTCCCTGTGATCCCCCGACATTGAATTCAGGACTGTAGTTCCTGGAATTCCAGCTGGTCAGGTCCGAATTATATGAAATTTTATAGGTCAGTTTGTTTATGATGATATCATATTCACCGAAAACACTGAAGAGCAGCCTGTTGCCCTTCTCTTTATTGTCATTGTACCAGGCTGTTGCCACGGGGTTACCATATTGGTTACCGAACCCGTATTTCTGTGGAGATCCGAACCGTACCGGGTATGCTGCTATGTTATTTTCGTCATAAGGTGCATAAACCGGGGGATTTACATAAGCGCTGAAGAAAGCATTGTTATTCGGATTATATTTAAGATGGTTCGAGACTACCGTGTTTAGTCCTGTTTTGAACCTGTCGGAGACTTTCACGTCAAGCCTGCCTCTGAAGTTATATCTCTGGTAGTCGTTCAGGGCATCCATTATTCCATCCTGGTAAAAATAACTGCCTCCGATTGAATAGGCTGTGCCTGAACTCATCCCTGAGATATCCAATGAGTGGCTCGTTGTTGCGGCAGGTCTGACAAGCTCACGATACCAGTCGGTTGAGGCAGGGAAGGAAGCCGCATCCCTTGGAACATACCCTGCAATATTGGCATTGGCCTCATTGAGCAGTTCCACATATTGGACCGTTGAGGCCATAGGCATAATATTGACCGGCACCTGCACTCCGGTGTATCCCTCATAACTGATGGAGGGCTTTTCCGTTTTTCCCTTCTTTGTGGTTATCAGTATCACCCCGTTGGCCGCCCTCACGCCATAGATAGCTGCTGCTGAAGCGTCCTTCAGAACGGTCAGGTCCTCTATGTCCCTGGCAGCCAGAAAGTCGATATTATCAACAAAGACACCGTCAACAACGTATAGTGGATTGGCATAATCACCTATCGATCCGACGCCCCTGATCTTCACTGACGAGGCGGCTCCGGGAACACCACTGTTAATTATCTGAATGCCCGCAACCTTTCCCTGCAGCGCCTGCATCACGTTTGAAACTGCCTGTTTGTTCAGATCCTCACCTTTCACGGAAACAATTGGTGCTGTAAGGTCTTTGACCTTCTGTGCCCCGTACCCGATCACAACTACATCCTGTAAAGCAGTGGCCTCACTGTTAAGCGTAACGTCAATGACCGTCTGGTTTCCAACAGGCACCTCAATGGTTGTCATCCCGACCATTGAGAATACCAGAATGTCAGCCGGTGAAGCTGCCAGGCTGTATTTGCCATCCTTGTCCGTGGCAGTGCCCCGAAAGGTGTTTTTCACTATGACAGCTACCCCTGGCAGGAGACTATTTGTCTCATCCCTGACAGTACCCCTGATTGTATTCTGTGCATTTACCTGTGCAGATACAATCAGGAGCATTATGATAAAAAGGCTTCTTTTCATTGGAAATGACTAGTTTCTACCAAGATATGAAGAATAAAACGCAAAGGACCATAAGAAAGATTATATATCAGTTTCACAAGAGATTGGAACTACAACCCGGACACCTTAATATTACCACAACAAGCGATTCCAACCAGTTAATAAACAAACTATTATAAATAATGTTTTTCCGATGCTAATTTTGTGCCGGCAGGCGAGATCCTGAAAACAAATATTAGCTGAAGGAATGATTATCCCCTTTCTGTATGACCTGGTGCATTGTGAGTTTGATTTTTCGGGGATCAGCCGGGAGAATTATTCACATGAAAAAAGGATCTTTTTCAGGAGAAACAGAGACTCCTGATTGAATTTATGATCCACCTGAGCATTCCAATTTAAAAAATCAGATGTGCTTCACGAAGAAATCTAGTGTTATGTTAAATATAATATGACGTATTATAAAAATATAGGGAACCTCTAATAACTAACATTTGACATAAAAATCGAAATAAAAAAATACTGTATCATTTGATTCCCGCCATATAACCCGGACATATAGGGTGAAAATGGAGGGGGATGATAGTTGTTCTTTGAAAATTTGAAGCTTATGGACTCATATTTTGTTCATTTATAATGTGATAGCCAATTCTCTTTGTTTTACAAGGAAAATAGCCCTGAAAAAGTTATAGATGATGTTTCGCAATGCAATGGCCATAGCACACCGATCAAGGCCAATATATCGGATCAATTGAGCTGTATCCAGGTTCATCCACTGGTATCCGAAGACATGTTCAACACGGGCACGGGTCTTTGATTTGACGGTGTTTTGCTCTTTCTGTTCTTGCGACAGCTTTTTATACCGGTAAGCCTTTTCATGTGTACGGTTTTCCATTTTGGCCGATTTTATGGCTTGGTCGCAGTTTTTTCCGCTGTAAGCGCTATCTGCGTACAACGGCTGTCCGGCTTCATTGGGGTCAAGTAAATCCTCCAGCATGGCACTATCATGAACACTGGCGGGGGTAATGGCAAAAAAAGTGATCAGTTTACTGCCTTTGTCGATTTTGATGTGGTTTTTATAGCCGAAAAACGTTTTTCCGTTTTTCTTGACCCAATCGGCATCCAGGTCTTTTTGTTCAAGCTTATTGGGTTTATCTTTCCATTCATCAGGAATAGCACCTTGGCGGACCTGCTTGTTTTCCTCTCTGGTATTGCGTTGTCTTGGGACCTGCACAATGGAAGCATCGACGATAACACCGTCTTGTAACATCAGTGCAGCAGACTGCAATTTTTCATTGAATAAAGAAAATATCTCACTAGTGTCCAATTAAATTTTTACAATTAATACTTAAAGGCAAATTCAAGTTGAGCGGCTTCTTTACAAATATCATCAATAGTTTCGGAGGTCATGAAAAGATCTCTGATGGGCGTTTTGTCTGT
>Ga0302241_1000337_pt1 | contig 44462 bp, 33 predicted proteins | sample AAG_UR_Arg_MG_FD_193532 | JGI IMG/M metagenome (GOLD analysis project Ga0302241, IMG submission 193532) | Enriched activated sludge microbial communities from anaerobic digester in WTTP, New Holstein, Wisconsin, United States - AAG_UR_Arg | ecosystem: Engineered > Bioreactor > Anaerobic >... | reverse complement strand
CTTTCGAGAAATAAAAAATACTGGAAAGATAGGTCTCTTACTGAGATAGAAAATGTAGTTTTTAGAATATATGATTATAAAACGAAGGCCTTTGAGGCATTTCTTTCAGGAGATTTAGACATTCTGGATGAAATGAGTCTGGAGGATTATAGAGAGCTTAAAGAAAAGAATTTTAAGCTTTATAATTATTCTGATGCCGGATATATGTGTATGGGATTTAATTTTAAAAAGACACCTCTTTTTTTAGATGTAAAAGTCAGACAGGCTATAAGCTACTCTATAGACCGTGATATAATGGTTCATTATCTTTTACATAACCTGGGAGAGATTTCTTACGGCCCCATTTATCCTTTTATGAGCACCTGGTATAATAAAGATATAAAAAAATATACCTTCAACCCTGATAAGACAACGGAATTAATGAAGGAAGCCGGTTGGCATAAAGGGGAGAAGGGATATTTTGAAAAGAAGGGAGAGAACTTTAATTTTAAAATTGCTGCAGGTAAAGGTAACTCTCTTCATGAAAGAACAGTTACAATACTTGCTGAAAATCTTCTGGAAGCAGGTTTTGCTGTAGAACCTGTATTTATGGAATGGAATGAATTTGTAAAGAGTATTATGAACGGGAAACTGGATAGCTGGTGCGCCTATCTCTTTGGTGGTGGTATTGATCCTGATAATATAACTTATTATTATTACTATTCCGGTCTTACTCCAGAGAAAGGTAACTATGGTTTTTATTCCAACTGTGAAGTTGATAAGATTTTAACTCTTGCCAGAAAAGAATTGAATAGAGATAAACGTATTGATATGTATTATAAATTACAGGCCATACTGGGAGAAGACCTTCCAGTTATATATATTTATAGCTGTGATAGTCTTATTGCGGTGAATAAGAGAATTGAGATACCGTCAGGCACAGACCCACGTCCCTTAAGGGGTTATAGAGATTTTAGTAAGTGGAATATAATTAGTGAGAGGTGAGAAGTGAGGTACTGTATTTATGCATCACCCGTCATCTATTACTCAATAATTATAGTTTTGCACTTTTTTAAAAAACTATAAAGTTCTTATGTAGTTAAATAAGTTATGTAATGCTCAAATAGTCATATTATTTTCTAAAAAGATTAAGCAGGAAAAAAGACTTGCTTATAGAAATCTTTAAGTTCAAATGATAATACCATGACATGGAGGAGGGGTGAAGTATGAATAAAAATTTTACACTGGAAGTTATAAAGGTTCTGTTACTTTTCTTTTTTGTGCTTCTTATGGGTATAAATATTCTTCAGCTTAATAATATGGAAAACCGTCTTATTCTGTCAGCCAGCAAGATAGAATCCATACTTGAGACTAATAAACAGACCATGATATCTATTGAAAAGCTTAATAGCAAAATTCAGTCAGGTGTGTCAGTAAAAAACGGTTCAAATAACGGAACTGAAGATAAAAAAACCCCTCAGCCAGAAGCTCGAAAATGGCTTCACCCGGAAGTTAAGAATTATCTTGTAGAAGAAAAAGATTTTGTCCTTACCCCTCCTGAAGCAAAAACAGACGGCGTTATCGTGAGATATTACGGAACAGATCCTAAAGGATTTAACCCTCTTACAGTAAATGATGCCAATCTGAGTGAATGTATTAAAAATTATGCTTCAGAGTCTTTTGCTACTCATCATCGCAATAATCCATCTCTCTGGAGGCCCATGCTTGCCGAAAGAGTAGAGATTACAGATGATTATAAAGAATATACTATATATCTGAGAAAAGATGTAAAATGGCATAAACCTGCTGTGGACTGGTCAAATCCACGTTATGATTGGCTTAAAGGTGATCATTACGTTACATCAAAGGATGTGAAATTTACAATAGATCTCATTCTTAACCCCCAGGTAGAGTGTGCATCAAAACGTAATTACTATCAGGATCTTGAATATTGCAAGGTCCTTGATGATTATACTGTAATCTTTCGATGGAAGACAAAGACCTATAACTCTATCAATTTTACACTTGGTCTTGAACCTATTCCTGAATTTGTATATGGCTATGATGAATATGGTAAACCCTATCCAAAAGAAAATTTAGGACTTAAATTTAATGAACACTGGTATAATATGAAATTTGTTGGTTGTGGTGCTTATGAATTTGTTTCTTATGAACCGGGAGTTGCTATAAAACTCAAAAGAAATGAAGAATACTATGATGAAAAACCTGCCATAAAAGAGCTGGTATGGCTTATATATGGTGATACTGTTCAGAATGTGCTTAAAATGAAAAGTAAGGAACTTGATTTTATTGGTCTTACCTCCACACAGTACAGAGAAGAAATACTGAATGGTAAAGCGGACTCTCCATTTAAAAACGGCCAGATTCATCATCAGAAATTTCTTGTGTCATCCTATTCATATATAGGATGGAATGCAGATAATTTTATTTTTTCTGATAAAAGAGTTCGTAAAGCTATGACCTATGCCTTTAATCGCAAATTGTTACTGGAAAATGTTTTCCTTGGTCTTGGAGAGCTTACAAGTGGCCCTTTCTTTGTAAAAGCCCCTGCTTATGATCAAAATATTAAGCCCTATGATTTTAATCTGGAAACGGCAAAAACCCTTCTCTCTGAAGCAGGATGGAAAGACATTGATAATGATGGTATCCTTGAAAAAAATATTAAAGGTGAAGTGAAAGAATTTGAGTTTTCCCTTCTCAGTTTCGGTAGAAGTGCTGAGTGGAAAGCTGCAATCAATATATATAAGGAAGATCTTTTAAAACTCGGAATAAAGATGAATATACAGACTCTCGACTGGGCAGTAATGCAAAAGAGAATGGAAGATAGAGAATTTGATGCCTATACAGGAAGTTGGACCCTACCCTGGGAACAGGACCCCTATCAGATATGGCATTCGTCTCAGGCAGATCAGCCCAAAAGTTCAAATAGAATAGGCTTCAGGAATAAAGAAGTAGATAAACTTATAGAAGAACTGCGTTCTACTTTTGAACAGGAACAAAGAATAAAACTATACCATAAAATTCATGCTATTATTCATGAAGAAGAACCCTATACATTTTTCTACTCCTCTATGGCAGTTTATACCTGGCAGGATTATGTAAAAAGGGTAATGCTCAGTAAACTCAGGCCTCATGCCGATTCCAGTCCGTGGTATATAGATAAAAGTGGCATGGCCACTGATTCGGGAGGAAAGTAATTGTATACTTATATTATTAAGAGAATTCTTTTAATGATACCTACCTTTTTTTCCATATCTCTTATTGTATTTGTTATAATGAACCTTGCTCCAGGTAAACCTGGAGGAGAACTTTTAAGTGCAGAAGGTGAATCAGGAGAAGCAGGAGGGGCCAAAAGACAGGCCTATTTAATATTTAAACAGCAATTTAATCTCGATAAGCCAATTCTTTTTAATCTTCGTTTTGCTATTAAGACAGAAGAAATAGAAGGTTATCTTATGCAGATTGTAAATGAAGATGGTAAAACATCCGGAAAATATATTATCAGGGCACAGGATATACTTGAAGATTACGGCGAGTATTCAGTTCCTCATTTAATAAAGATAATTAATAAAACAGAGAACTCGAAGATTCGCCATATGGCAATATCATATCTAAGTCAGAATGCCCAGAGAAGAATAATTAATCCTTATGCAACAGAACTTGATGAAAAGACGAAAGAAGAAAATAAAGAAATTGATGCGGAAAATCTTTATTTAAGAGATCTTACTTATAAACTTGATTCTCCGGAGGAACAACAACAGGCTGTTGTACAGAAATGGAATGAATGGTATGATAAGACAAAAAGTCGTTTTGCCTATTCTGCTCCTGAGAAAGTATACAAATTTTTATTTGATACCCGTTTTGCCAGGTACTGGTGGAATTTGCTTCATCTTGATTTCGGTGTTTCTCATGTTGACAAACAACCGGTTATAAAAACTATACTTTCTAAAATTAAATATTCTCTAAGCCTTTCAGTACCTGCTGTTTTTTTAGCATATATAATCTCTATACCACTGGGTATATTTTCTGCTGTTAAACAGAATACTTATTATGACAGGATTATAAGTACAGTACTTTTCCTTCTTTATTCATTGCCCAGTTTCTTTGTGGCTACCTTGCTTCTTACCTATTTTTCCGAGGGTGGAGGTTATTATTCTGTCTTTCCTACAGGAGGTTATATAAGCCGTAATGCCATGGAGATGACAACTCTTACTCAAATACAAGATGTCTTATGGCATCTTGTATTACCTTTAATCTGTATGACCTATGCTTCTTTTGCTTCTCTGTCACGTTATGCAAGAGCAGGCCTTCTGGAGGTTATAAGAAGTGATTATATAAGAACCGCAAGGGCCAAAGGTTTATCTGAATTTATGGTTATAGGTAAACATGCAGTAAGAAATGGTATGATACCAATAATAACACTTCTTGGAACCATTCTTCCTGTTGTGATAAGCGGTTCTGTTATTATAGAATATATCTTTGGAATTCCCGGTATGGGAACACTATCCATTAATGCTATTTTTAACAGGGACTATAATACCATAATGGGTATACAGTTAATTTCTGCAACCCTTTTACTTGTGGGATTATTGATCTCAGATATACTTTATTCCATTGTGGATCCCAGAATAAGTTTTAAATAGTGAATAGAAAGAAATGATTGATGAAAGAGGAAAATGATAAAACCCCGGAACAACCTAAATATGAAAAAGTAAGCTACTGGGAAGTCGTATGGGGACAGCTCAGGAAAAATAATATAGCCATAGCTGGTCTATGGTGTATACTCTTATTTATTCTCATAGCTGTCTATGCACCACTTATTTCCCTTAACCAACCTTTTTATTTCAGTTATGAAGGAAAGACTGCCTATCCATTTTTTGGAGCCCTTTTTAACAGGAATTACTTTGAAAGTGGTGTGGATATTTTCTTTAATCTATTAATGGTCCTGAGTCCTTTTTTTATAATAATTTATTTAATATCTTTCTTTCTTACGGGAAAGAATTTTAAGAAGATCAAAGGAAATATTATGGGTGGATTTACTCTGGCCCAGATGATTTTATTTATTATACTCATTATATTTCCAACCAATCGCCCCATTATAGATTATAAGGCAAAGATAGAAGAGATAGAAGCTTCAGGAGGGAAGGCCTCCTATATGTTTCCTCTTTTAAGATATTCCTATAGGGAGAGTGATATGACAGAGCCACCGCCTCAACCACCCAGTGGTAGTCACTGGCTTGGAACAGATAAAGAAGGCAGAGATGTCTTTGTAAGAATGGTCTATGGCACAAGAATTTCTATGACCATAGGAGTAGTAGCTGTTTCAATTTATGTGACCATAGGAATTATACTGGGTTCCACAGCAGGGTTTTTCGGAGGAAGAATTGATCTATGGATTACCAGATTTATAGAGGTTATGATCTGTTTTCCATCCTTCTTTCTTATTCTCACAGTAGTTTCCTTTATAGAGAAAAGATCTATTTTTCATATAATGTTTGTCATAGGAGTGACTCACTGGACGGGAGTTGCAAGGCTTGTAAGGGCTGAATTTTTAAAATTAAAAAATATGGATTATGTCCAGGCCGCTATAGCACTTGGTATGAGCAAAGCAAGGATTATGTTCGGTCATATTCTTCCCAATGCTATGGCTCCTGTTCTTGTATCGGCTACTTTTGGTATTGCTGCTGCAATTCTTACTGAATCCAGTCTTTCATTTCTGGGGTTAGGTGATCCTTCTGCGCCAAGCTGGGGAGAACTCCTTAATGTTGGAAGAGTGGAAGGAAAATTATGGCTTATTCTCTCACCGGGGTTTGCCATATTTTTTGTTGTTTTTATTTTTAACCTGGTAGGAGAAGCACTGAGGGATGCATTGGATCCGAGATTAAGACAATGAAAAAGTGAAAAATGAAAAGTGAAACTTTGGAAATTAGTCTTTCGTTTCACGTTTCACGTTTCACGAATTTAGGAGTTGACTCATAATTGACTGTTCAATCAGAGGTTAAATTAGCTGAAAAAAGTGAAGAAAAAAGAGAATTATTAATAGATGTAAAAAAGCTCCATACCTATTTTTATACAGATGCAGGTCTTGTTAAGTCGGTAAATGATGTTTCCTATAATATATATAAAGGTGAAACCCTTGGACTTGTTGGAGAATCAGGGTGTGGAAAATCTGTATCTGCTATGTCTATTATGCGTCTTATACCTCAACCACCCGGGAAAATTGTAGAAGGAGAAATTATTTTTGAAGGAAAAGATCTTACAAAAATATCTGAAGAAGAAATGAGACAGATCAGAGGGAATGAGATATCTGTTATATTTCAGGAACCTATGACAAGTCTTAATCCTGTTTACACTGTAGGGGATCAGATACAGGAAGCCATAGCACTTCACCTGAAACTTGACTATGCCCAGGCCAGAACGAGAACTATAGAAATGCTGGCAAAGGTGGGAATTCCGTCTCCTGAAATCCGTGTGGATGATTATCCGCACCAGATGTCAGGAGGGATGAAACAAAGGGTTATGATTGCTATGGCATTGTCTTGTAACCCCAAACTCCTTATTGCTGATGAACCTACTACGGCTCTGGATGTTACTATTCAGGCACAAATACTGGATCTTTTACGAGATCTTCAGGCAGAATATGGTATGTCAATTCTTCTTATAACCCATGATCTTGGTGTTATAGCTGAAATGGCTCACAGAGTGGTAGTTATGTATGCAAGTAAATGTGTTGAACAGGCTGATGTATGTGAATTATTTGAAAATCCAAAACATCCCTATACTGTAGGGCTGTTTAACTCTCTACCGAAAATACATGTAGAGCAAAAGATGCTTGAACCAATTCCCGGAATGGTTCCAAACCCTCTGGATTTTCCTGTGGGATGTAAATTTAATACCAGATGTGTCCACGTTATGGATATATGTAAAGAAAAGGAACCTCCTTATTTTGAAGTGGCTAAAAATCACTGGGCAGCATGCTGGTTAAATGAGAGGTAAGAATGGAAATAAAAGCAACTATAAAAACTAAGGATAAGACTGATAAAAAAGAAGAGAATAATATCCTGGAGGTAAATAATCTTAAAAAGCATTTTCCCGTGACTGCCGGTATATTTTCCAGAATTGTAGGATGGGTTAAGGCTGTTGACGATGTATCTTTTTATTTAAAAGAAGGAGAAACTCTGGGTGTTGTAGGAGAGTCAGGATGTGGTAAAACAACAATTGGAAGAACAGTTCTTCGTCTTATTGAACCAACAGATGGAAAGATTTATTTTAAAGGTGAAGATCTTATGGGACTAAGAGGTGAAAAACTTAGAAAGTTTCGCAGGAATATGCAGATAATCTTTCAGGACCCTTATTCATCTCTGAATCCAAGAAAAACCGTAATGGATATAGTAGGAGAATCTCTTTTAGTTCATGGTGTTGCAAAAGGTAAAGAAAGAGAGGATATGGTTGCAGAGCTTCTTGAAAAAGTTGGTCTTTCTCCAAAATATATAAACCGTTATCCCCATGAATTCTCAGGTGGCCAGCGCCAGCGTATAGGAATTGCCAGAGCAATTGCTCTTAATCCGTCTTTTATAGTCTGTGATGAACCTGTTTCTGCCCTTGATGTTTCAGTTCAGGCCCAGGTGATAAATTTATTGATAGATTTGCGGGAAGCTCTTAATCTGTCATATCTTTTTATAGCTCATGGTCTTTCTGTGGTAAAACATATTTCAAATCGTATTATGGTTATGTATCTCGGGAAAATGGTTGAAGTTTCTGATGCAGTTGAGCTTTTTGTAAATCCTCTCCATCCTTATACAAAAGCACTGCTCTCGGCAAACCCTGTACCTGACCCGAGACATAAGATTAAAAGAATTATACTTGAAGGTGATGTGCCGACTCCATTAAATCCTCCACGGGGCTGTCCTTTCCATCCCCGATGTCCAGAGATGCTTCCTCAATGTTCAAGTGTAGTGCCCCCTTTAAGGGAAGTAGGAAGTGACCATGTCTATGTTTGTCATCGTGAATACTAATATAAAACAATCAGCAATCAGCTCAGGAATAAAGCTAAAAGCTGAGGGCTGAAAACTGAAAGCTAATAATAATTTAATAGACATAGAGCCTTATGACCGGGTTTATGGAAAGAAATAAATGGATGAAATATTTTTAGACCTTAAAGATCTCCATGTCAAATTTTATACGGATTCAGGTATTATCCATGCTGTTAACGGAATAAGTTTTACTCTAAAAAAAGGAGAAAAACTCGGTATAGTAGGTGAATCAGGTTCAGGGAAAAGTGTTACGGCTCTTTCCATTATGGGTTTACTTCAATGTCCTCCTGCCAGGATATCCAGAGGAGAGATAATTTTTCAGGGAGAGAATCTTCTGAAAAAGACAGATAATGAAATGAGAAAAATTAGAGGAAACAGGATTTCCATGGTTTTTCAGGATCCCATGACGAGTCTTAATCCTGTTTTTACTATAGGGGATCAGCTACTTGAAGCAATATTATTACATCAAAAGGTTTCAAAAAAAGAAGCCATAAATATGGCTATAGATATGTTGAAAAAGGTGAAAATTCCTGAACCGGAGGCAAGAATGGTTTCTTATCCCCATCATTTAAGTGGTGGTATGCGTCAGCGTATTATGATAGCTATGGCTTTATCCTGTAACCCTGATCTCCTTATAGCAGATGAACCCACAACTGCTCTGGATGTTACCATACAGGCTCAAATACTCAGTTTAATGAAGGAATTAAATCAATCTTTCGGTTCTTCTATAATTCTTATTACTCATGATCTGGGAATTGTTGCAGAGTTGTGTAAAAATGTAATGGTAATGTATGCCGGATATATTGTAGAATATGCTGATGTTAAGACTATATTTAAAAATCCTCTCCATCCTTATACTCAGTGTTTACTTGCCTGCCGTCCCCGGATGGAGGATAAAGAGAGAAAACCTTTATTTACTATAGCCGGTCAACCTCCAGATCTCTTTCATTTATCCGAAGGATGTGTTTTTTATCCACGATGTATATGTTCTGAAGATAGATGCAAGAAAGAACCAGTTGTTCTTGAATTAGTAGAAACGGGACATATGGTGAGATGTATTAAGAGATGAAAGGTGATAAGAAGTGAAAAATGAAGAGTGAAGAGTAAGAAATAGTACTCATCATTCATCACCCATCACTCATTGTGCATTACATTTTATGAATTTACTGGAACTTCGGAATATAAAAAAATACTTTCCTGTAAAAAAAGGTCTTATATTTGCTACAACTGTTGGCAATATCAGAGCAGTTGATGGAGTGAGTTTCTTTATAAAAGAAGGGGAAACTTTCGGTCTGGTTGGTGAGAGTGGTTGTGGCAAATCGACTCTGGGTAGACTAATACTTCGTCTTATAGAACCAACTGAAGGTGAAATAGATTTTAAAGGAATAAATATATTAAAACTCAGTCCCTTAGAAATGCGTAAGATGAGAAAGGATATGCAGATAATCTTCCAGGATCCTTATGCTTCACTTAATCCTCGTATGACTGTGGGAGATATTATAGGTGAACCTGTTGATATCCATAGTGTTGCCAGAGGATCAGAAAGAAATACTATGATTAAGAAACTTTTAGAGAGAGTAGGTTTGAGTTCATATTATATAAATCGTTATCCCCATGAATTCAGTGGTGGCCAGAGGCAGAGAATTGGTATTGCGAGAGCTCTTGCTGTACAACCGAGATTGATTATTGCTGATGAACCTGTATCTGCTCTTGATGTTTCTATTCAGGCTCAAATTATAAACCTTCTTCTGGACCTCCAGAAAGAAATGGGCTTAACCTATCTTTTTATCGCTCATGATTTAAGTGTAGTAAAACATATAAGTCACAGAGTAGGTGTTATGTATCTAGGGAAATTAATGGAACTTGCTCCATCGGAGATACTTTATGCCAGTCCCCTTCATCCCTATACAAGAGCTATATTATCAGCCATACCCCCGTCTGATCCTGAGGTGGAACATAATCCTATAATACTTGAAGGTGATGTGCCGAGTCCCCTTACTCCTCCCTCTGGTTGTTCTTTTAGAACCAGGTGCTGGCTTTCAGAGGAGATCTGTCATAAAGAAGAACCGCCTCTTTTAGATTATGGGAATGCCCATTTTGCAGCCTGTCATATGATTAAATCGTAAGGATATATTAAAAAAGACAGTTATACCGTGAAGCGATAGCGGAACGATTAGCAGTGGGAGCAGTCACAAATATAAATACATTTTTCATGTGATAATTTTTAAAAGGTAAAAAGAGTTCGATATAAAATATATATATATAATTTAATTGAAAGGTGATAATTATGTCTGAATTATTACCGGGAACCCTTTTAAATAATAATTATAGAATAATCAAATTAATAGGTAAGGGTGGAATGGGAACTGTCTATCTTGCAGAAGAAGTAACAAGACCTGAAAATAAATATGCTATTAAAGAACTTATATCAAATTTTCAGGACCATGAGCAGGAACAGATTGCCTTCCAGACTTTTAATAAAGAAATACAGTTTTTATCTCAATTAAATCATAATCAGTTGCCCCTATTTTATGGCACCTTTTCTCATATGAACAGACATTATCTGGTTATGGAATATGTTGAAGGGGAAAACCTTGAGAGCATACTCCAAAAAAAAGAAGGTCCTCTTCCTGTAGATGATGTTCTGTACTGGGGTATTGAAATAGCCAATGTCCTTAATCATCTTCATACTCAGAGCTCAGGTCCGATAGTTTATAGGGATATTAAACCGGCAAATATTATTATCACATTAACTGGATGTGTCAAACTTGTAGATTTTGGAATAGCTCGCAGATATGATCCTTCTAAAGTGACTGATACGCTGCGATTTGGAACACCGGGCTATGCAGCACCGGAGCAATTTAAAAGTGCAAAACTTGGCCAATCTACTCCAAAATCTGATATATATGGTCTTGGTGTTATACTTTTTCAACTTCTTACAGGTTATGATCCGACTATTACACCCTTTCATTTTCCTTCTATAAAATATCTTAATTCTGCTGTTTCAGGAGAACTCGAAAAGATTATAAATAAAGCTATACACTTAAAACCTGAAATGAGATATGAAAATATGGCAGCTTTCCGTGATACATTGATAATGTACAGCAGGGAAAAATATCAATCTCATCAGCAATTACCTGTCCTGAGAAAAGAGAAACAATATCTGGAAGAGGTTAAAGAGAGCAGACACATAAAAGAAGCGATCCGCCAGGATAGAGCACCTATGAAAGTATATGCAAAGGCTATTGTCAGTCTGGGAACATTTATCTGCACTTTCGGGGCTACATCGGGTCTTACATTAATTTCTTGTACAAGTACCTTTGGTACCTTACTCCCTGAGCATATTCCGGTAATCTTATGGGTAGGGTTCATCCCGGCATTAATACTGTCTCTTGCAATCTTACTGGGTGATTTTAGATACTATTAGGAGAATTTTTATGAAGTGTAGAAATTGTGGTTTTCATAATACTGATATAGTTAGATTTTGTACTGAGTGCGGAAGTCCTATGGATTGGAAAGATATCTCTCCCTTTCAAAGTGCCTGTCCCTCTCGTTATCAGAAAACTGTTACATTACCTTCTGGAAATGATCCCAAGATTCTTTATCTGGCAAGAGAAGGATGGAACTGGGGAGCTTTCATTTTTAGCTGGATATGGCTATTGTGTCATAATATGGTGCCTTCTGGTATAGCTCTTTTTCTGATATCTTTCTTTTTCGGCCCTCTTACTATTGCTGCTTCTATTTATCTGGGGATAAAGGGAAACGAACTTGCCTGGACTTACAGACCTTTTAAAAATCTGCAACATTTTGAAGAAACGGAGAAAGCATGGTCGAAATGGGGTTTAATATTATTTTTTGGATGGTTTGGCTTTATATTGTTAATGTTTATATTTATATTCAGTATTATTCCTCATTAAAAATTGCTTGATTTTATAAATGATTTTAATGTATAATGAATTCATTAAGGGTTAAGGGTTAAGGGTTAAGGGTTAAGGGTTAAGAGAAAATTAGTTTTAATCCCTTATTATTCGCTAATTAGGAGGTAAGACATGAAAAAATTATTTTTACTTTTTTTTCTGTTGCTTTTAATAACCTGTTTTGTTTTTACAGGTTGTGACGGCGACGGCGATGATGATGGCGGAGACGACAGGGTTCAAACAGGTAATGTAGAAGATATTACCCATTTGGATTATATCCCTGGAGAGATACTCGTAGATTTTAAAGATAACATATCTGCCGGTGAAATCCAGAATTTTAAGAAAAAATATCATCTTGAGCATTTAACTTTTAACAGTAAGTATTCTGAAGATGCAAAACTTATGAGAGCAAAAATAGAGTACCATAATCTTCAGTCTCTTATAGATATTTTGTCGAAAGATCCTTCTGTAGAATATGTTGAACCTGATTATATTTATTATGCTTATAGTTTAAAACCAGATGATCCTCTTTATAAATATCAGTGGCATATGGATCAGATAAATGTAAGAAGTGCCTGGGATGTAACCAGAGGAGAAGGTGTAGTAGTTGCTGTCATAGATACAGGTGTAGCCTATATAAATCAGGGAAAATTTCACAGAGCAGAAGATTTAGAAAAAACCTCTTTTGTACAGGGTTATGACTTTGTAAATGATAATCCCTACGGATGTGATGACAACTGTCATGGAACTCATGTAGCCGGAACTATTGCTCAGTCTACCTATAATGGCAAAGGTGTAGTAGGTGTAGCATATAATTGTAAAATAATGCCTCTTAAAGTTCTCAGTGCCCAGGGTTTTGGAAGTGTTGCCGATATAGCAGATGCCATTAGATTTGCAGCAGATCACGGGGCAAAAGTGATAAATATGAGCCTTGGTGGACCCTTCCCGAGTAAGATTATGGCTGAAGCCTGCACATATGCCTATAAAAAGGGAGTTACTATAGTATGTGCTGCTGGTAACAGTAGCTCCACCCGTATAGGTTATCCTGCTGCTTACCCTGAATGTATTGCTGTATCAGCAGTAAGATATGATAAAGAAATTACTTTTTATTCCAATAGAGGAAAAGATATTGACATAGCTGCCCCCGGGGGTGATCTAAGGGTTGATCAGAATGGTGATGGTAAAAAAGACGGAGTTCTCCAGAATACTATAGCCAGAATGAACCCTGCTACAGATGATTATTATCTCTTTCAGGGAACATCTATGGCTTCTCCTCATGTGGCAGGAGTTGCTGCAATGGTAGTTTCTCTTGGTGTTACTAACCCGAAGGCAGTAGAAGGTGTACTTAAAGATTCTGCAAATAAAAATGTTCCTGAAGACCTGGATTATGGTTATGGAGCAGGTATAGTAGATGCCGGTAAGGCTGTCATGCACGCTGGCCTTTTAAGAGGATTTGTGAAATTACTCCTGGCGTTATTTTTACTGGCAGGCCTCTTTTATATATTCCAGAATATTACCGAAATCAGTATAATGCCCGATTCTCCACTTTTCTTTATAGGGACAGTAACAGGTTCATGTGGACTCTTTTTCCTTCCCTTTTTTGGAATACCTGTACCATTCTTTCAGGAAATAATCTGTAATGGCTTCCCTCAGTGGGATATGGCTATATTCGGTGCTTGCCATCATCAGACACCTTTATTTTACAGCGCTATTCTGCCTTTTTTGTTAACTTTTCTCTTTGCAAGATGTGACATTCTCAGAAAATTCTTTATAGGTTTTAATATCGGAGTGGCAGGACATCTTTTCTATGCAGCTCTGAGTAATGATGCACATATGATTTTAGTTCCTCCCATACTTGATAAAGTCTTATTACTTTTAAGTGTGGCTATATGTTTATATCTGGCATGGACTTTACTGGGAGGTTTAAATAATAAAAAGAGTGAAGCATAAGAAGTGAGACGTGATGCGTAACGATTGTTACGCATCACGGTATATTTAAATTCTTATTTTTTAAGTTCCTCCAGGACACGAATCATCACTATCTTTGTGAGTATATCTTCTTCTCTATCCAGAGCATCCTTAAGAGCAGGCACTGCATATTTCATTCCAAGATCCTGAATGCATTTTGCTGCCAGCGATCTTGCAAAGCTGTCTTCAGATGTGACTTTGTCTGTTAAGATGTGTTCATATCCTTTCTCTCCAAATTTATTCATAGCATAGGCTATGGCAATCTTTTCATTGTCTGTAACACTTTTTTCATACATTTCTTTGAAGCTTTCCTTTAAATTAATCTGCTCCAGGTCAGAAAGGGCAATTATAGCTGTAGATTTTATTATGTACTCCTTTGAAGAGAGTGATTCTGTCAGAGGTTTTATAGCTTCAGTGCAGTGAAGTTTTCCCAGAGCGGCAGACAGAAAAGCTTTGACCCAGGGATCTTCTTCTGTATGATATTTTTTTAGTATCCTTTCTGTTGTTCTACTGTCTTTAATTATTAGCAATGAATAGGCAGCAGTGGTTCTTACATAGGTGTCTTCATCCTGTAAAGCCTTGAAAAGATAATCAATGCTATTTTTATCCATATAACCGATACAAAAGGCAGCAGCACTTCTAACACTGGGTGAGGGGTCATCCAGTGAATTTATAATCTGGTTTACAGTATTTTTCTCATTCATAAAGGTAAGAGCATAAATAGCAGCACTTCTTACATATTCATCCTTATCCTGTAAAGCTTTTGTTATTACAGGAATTACTCTGTTTCCTCCTATATAAGCAAGATTGTATATTGCTCCTTCTCTTATATAAGTGTTATCCTCTTCTGTAAGTTTTATAAGGGTGTCTATAGAATCTTCCACTTTCAGGTAACCCATAGCATTTATAAGATAGTATAATACATCAGGATTTTTTTCTGTCCTGAGTATATTCAGTAAAGGTTCTGCGACTCTATTATCACCTGTAAGAGAAAGAGCATATATTATACTTGTTCTGGACGTACCGTCATCTTTTTTCAATGCTTCCAGCAGGGGTTCTACAGCTTCTTTAGATCTGAACACTGCAAGAGAATTTGCCGCAGAACTTCTCACATATGAACTAACATCAGAGAGGGCTTTTATTAATACAGGAATGGATACTGGATCTTTTATATATCCCAGAGATGTTATGGCTGTGCATCTTACGTTTTGATCTTTATCTTCTGCCAGTTCCAGAAGGGATTCCACAGCACCTTTATATTTTAAATTTCCCAGTGAAGAAGCTGCTATGTTGCGAATATCAGAATTATTATCCTTTAGAGACTTCAGGAGAATGTCTGCTGCTTTATCGCCTCCAAGAACACCAAGAGAAGCAATCACAGATTGCCTTACATATAAATCAGGATCTCCATAGGCCTGAAGTAATGCATCTACTACTTTATCACCTTTAAAGCTTCCAAGAGTTACAGCAACAGCAGTTCTAACAGTAGGATCTTTATCTTTTAAGGCTTTTATAACATTATCCAGCCCTTTTTCGATTCCATTGAGAGAATAAATTACTGATTGTCTTATATAGGGGTCAGGGTCATCTATTAACTTTAAAAGTGCATCTACTTCATTATCAAACCCGGTTTCTCCTGCAGCTATTCCATTGGCGATGTGTTGTCCTATGGACCCTATAGCTGTTGCTCTCACAGTATAGTCTTCATCGTTCAGGAGAGGCATAAGGAGTTTTATAGTATCTTTATCTCCTGAAACACTCAGAGCATATATTGCAGCAGAACGAACCTCAGATGCTTCATCCCTTAGTGCAGTAATAATGTTATCCCTTATACCTTCATCTTTGAAATAGTAAAGAGAACTTACTACTCCGGCCCTTACAGTGGGAGAAGGATCTTTCTTTAATGCTTTAAGAAGAGGATTTAATGCATCTGGAGAATTCAGTGTGCCTAATGACATGGCAGAAGCATAACGGACATTATCATCCTCATCTTCATGGAGCAACCTGATTAATATAGGTACTACCTGATCCATTGATCCTTCTGATATACTGCTCAGGTAGCCTATCCCATGAACTGCAGAAGCTCGAACTGCTGGATATGTATCATTGAGTGCTTCCATAAGGGCTTTCCATATGATTCCATCGGGATCATTTTGCCAGTAACCAAGGTTTGAAGCAGCACTGGCCCGGACATCTCCATTTATATCTTCTTTGAGGATTTTAATAAAAGCTTCCTTTGCTTTATCACTGCCTGTAGCTGTAAGTGAACTAATAATAGAGGAACGGACATTTTTATCGGCCTCCTTTGTTAAAAGATTTATAAGTTTTGTTATAATCTTTTCATCAGAGTAATTAGCCAGAGAAGTTATAACAGCAGTTCTCACTGTAGTATCTTTATCATCTACACCTGCTAAAAGTACTTCTTTTACTTTCTCATTGTTTGTATAAACACCCAGTGAATAAGCGGCAGCACTTCTAACTGAAGGGCTTTTATCTTTCATAGCCTTTATTAGAGCTTCCATTACCTCTTTTTCAGAATTAAAACCGGCAAGAACTGTAGCAATACTGGCCCGGACATTTTCGTCTTCATCGTTCATTGCATTTATAAGATGGCTTACCACTGCCGGGGTCATACCATTAAGAGAAGATACAGCAGCAGCTCTCACAGTGGGTTCAGGATCTTTGAGAGCTTTTATGAGAGCTTCTTCAACTTCCGGATCAGGGAAATAGGCCAGAGAATAAGCAGCAGAAACCCTGACAGAACTTTCTTTATCCTTTAATAAAAGTTCAATAAGTGGTTTTACTGATTTATCATCTTTTATATAAGAAAGAGAAGAAGCAGCATTACTTCTTATATCACTGTTAGAGTCCTTAAGAGCTGTCAGGATAGGAGAGAGAGCTTTTTCCCCCCCTATTGCACTAAGAGCAGTAATAACAGTATATCGAACATTAATTTCTTTATCATCCAGCATTTTTATGAGTATATCTATTACTCTGTCTTCTTTATAATATGAAAGAGAAGATACAGCAGCAATTCTGATAGAACTGTCGGGATCTTTTAACATATTTATGAGTATATCCAGTGCTTCAGGGTTCTTAAGAGCCCCCAATGAATATATAGCAGTAACTTTTATATTCTGATCCTTTTCTTTTTTTAATAATTCTATAAGAGCCCCGGTTGCTTCAGGATAAAACATATATTGGAGTGAAGATGCAGCATTGTACCGTACTGAGCTTTCTTTATCCTGAAGTGCTCTGATTAAGGCTTTCATAGATTTTTCTGATGGGAAATAAGACAGAGATACTGCTGCAGCACTTCTTACATCAGGAGATTTATCAGATGTAAGTACATTTGAAAGGGAATCCAGTGTTTCTTTACCTTTTATACAACCCAGAGCTGATGCAGCAGCTGCTCTTACTTCACTATCGGTGTCCTTTAAAGCCTCGATTAATGGTTTTTCTGCCTTTTTATCATACATATAGCTCAGAGAATTTGCTGCAGCACTTCGTACACCTTTATCCTTATCGTTTTTTAGAGTTTCAATAAGATGAGGTATAGCCTTTTTATCACCTATGGTACCCAGGGCAGTAACTGCTGTAAGCCTTATATCTACATCATTATTTTTAAGAAACTCTACTATAGAAGGCACAGCATCTAAAGCTCTTATATAACTGAGAGAATTTATAGATAAAATTACTAAATCTTTATCCTGTTCTTTCAGAAGTTCTATAAGAGGACGGGAGGCTCTTAAATCACCTGTATAACCAAGAATATATACAGCTTCAGTTCTTATGGTTTTGTTTTTATTTTTTAGGGCCTCTATAAGAATCGGCACAGCTTCACTACCCATTTCAGTTAGCCTTTCTCTGGCTGCCTGCAATGTATTTGGATCATTACTGCCGAGATTTTCTATGAGTTTACCTGTTTCTTCAGAAGCCTGAAGAGGAGGAGTAATAAATCCTGCTAATAAAAGAAATAACAGAATATATAATACTTTTTTATACATAATATCATCCTTTCAAAATGTCTTTAACTTAATTATATTCTATAGATTCAATCAACTCTCCTTTAACAAAAAGGCACTTTAGAGTCTAAATTAACCTCACTTGTACTGAAAGTTTACTATAATTTCACTCTTTTTAATCTCAAACTATTACTTACAACACTGATACTGCTGCAGGCCATGGCAAGGGCAGCCAGCATGGGGTGTAAAGATCGTAAGAACTCAGGGAAAAAAGTAAAAGGATAAAGGACTCCTGCTGCTACAGGGATAAGAATAATATTATAGAAAAAGGCCCAGAAGAGATTTTGTTTAATTATTTTCATAGTTTCTTTGCTGAGTGCAATGGCCTGAACTACAGATCTCAGATCACCTCTCATAAGAGTAATATCAGCTGTTTCCATTGCTATATCCGTACCTGTTCCGAGAGCTATTCCAATATCAGCTTCTGCCAGAGCAGGAGCATCATTTATACCGTCTCCAACCATAGCTACAGTTCCTTTTCTTTCTTCCTTAAGTTTCTTGATTTCTTTTGCCTTATCAGAAGGTAATATACCGGCCATTACATTGGAAATATTTACTTCTCTGGCTATAGCTCTGGCAGCAGTCCGGTTATCACCGGTTATCATTATAACCTGAAGTCCAAGTTTATGCATACTATCTATAGCTTCTTTAGATCCTTCTTTAACTTTATCAGACAGAGCAATAAGGCCAGATGCCATATTATCAATAGCAACACATATAACTGTTTTGCCTTTTTCTTCCAGTTTTTCCATATACAGGACAAGTTCCTGAAAATTAATTGATCTTTCCTTCATCATTTTGAGATTACCTGCCAGTAGTGTGTGTCCTTTCACCTGTCCGGTTATTCCATAGCCGGATAAGGCCTGAAATTCTTTTATTTCAGAAAAGATAAGGGATTGCTTTTTTGCTTCTTCTACAATTGCTTTTCCCAGAGGATGTTCACTCCCTTTTTCTGCCGATGCAGTAAGTTGTAATAATAATTCTTTAGATATTTTTTCAGAAGAGTTTGTTATTATATCTGTTACCACCGGTGATCCCAGAGTAATAGTTCCGGTTTTATCAAGAACTATTATCTTAAGTGTATGTGCTCTTTCCAGAGCTTCACTGTTTTTAAAGAGTATACCTTTTTCTGATCCTTTTCCTGTGGCCACCATAAGTGCCGTTGGAGTGGCAAGACCCAGAGCACATGGGCAGGCAATAACAAGGACTGCCACCATACGAACCATAGCAGAAGTGAAATCGGCATTAATCCACCATATTATTAAAGTAATAAAAGCTATAAGAATTACTGAAGGCACAAAAATACCAGCTACTTTATCGGCAATTCTCTGTATGGGGGCTCTACTGCCAGCTGCCTCCTGTACCAGACGTATAATCTGCGCCAGAACCGTATCTGAACCTGTTTTAGTAGCTTTAAACTTAAAAAAACCCTCTTTATTTATAGTAGATCCTGTTACCTCATGACCGGGTTCTTTATCTACAGGCAGACTTTCTCCTGTAATCATGCTTTCGTCTACTGAGGAATGACCTTCTATAACTATTCCATCTACAGGTATTTTTTCTCCGGGACGAACAACAACTATGTCTTCCGGTTTTACATTTTCTACTGGTATATCCACTTCCTGTCCTTCCAGGATAATTCTGGCAGTTTTAGCTTTCATGCCCATTAATTTTTTTATTGCACTCCCTGTCTGACCTTTGGCTCTGATTTCAAGCATTTTACCGAGTTTTATGAGGGTTATAATAACTGCTCCTGTTTCAAAATATACATGCTCTCCCAGTGTAGTCTTACCCATTGTCAGAGCTAAAGTTACTGGGATGCTGTAACAAAAAGCAGTGAGACTTCCAAGTGAAACAAGTACATCCATATTGGCACTTCTGTTTTTTAATGCTTTCCAGGCACCTGTATAAAAATCAAGTCCTACATAAAACTGAACAGGTAAAGCCAGTAAGAGGAAAAGATAGTTTATGAGAAAGTTATGGGACCAGTGTCCCAGAAAACCGAAATCCCTTCCCATACTCAAAAGAAAAATGGGTAAAGTGAAGATAAGTCCTATCCAGAACTTTCTATTTTCTTCTTTTATTTCAATCTCACGGGATATTTCTGTATTATCTTTATCTGCAGGTACTTCATAACCAATATCTTTTATTTTTTCAAAAATCTTTTTCTCTGTTATTACAGAAGGATTAAAGGTAACATATGCCATTTCACTGGCATAATTAACCCTGACCTCTGTTACTCCCTCGAGTTTGTTCAGATTTCTTTCAATTGTACTGACACAGTTAGCACAGTGCATTCCCTTTACAGGGAAAGTAATTTTTTTCTCTGCCATGGTGATCTTACTCTTCGGGAAGGTAATTAATCTCTATGAGGAGTTCCCTTATCTTATTCCAATTTGTATGAGACTCATCCCATTCTACAGTTACTATTTTATTGTCTTTATTGGCTTTTACGGATATAATACCCTCCAGTTCTCTTAATTCTCTTTCAATGGTTTTTACACAGTGTCCGCAGGTAATATTCGGAACTCTAAAGGTTTTATTTGCCATATAAATTCCCCCTTATGTATTTTAACTTTATATAAAGTTAGTCTGGTAGTTCTATTGGGTTAGAGAAAGCTAATAGCTGACTACTGCTAGCTAATAATAATTCTATAAATTTATCAAGAAACCCTTCTTGTGTTTACTGATTTTTCAACAATAATTAAAAAAATATTGCAAAAAATTTTATTATATACTTGACAAAATATATCAAGATATGTATAATAATATACAGAAACGATCATTGACTAAAAACCTTACTTATTAAAAATTTACAGTCTATTTCAGATTAAGATAATCTATCCTATTACTATCAGTAATTCTACAGGGCCTTCACCCACTCTATAGAAAATGAGAATTGACTGAAGTAAAAAGATTAAGATCTTAATTTAAGCACTGCAGGAAGGTTGATTATGAAACAACTTCAATCAAAAAACTGAGACCTCGGAAGGGTTAAAATAACAGGAGTCCTTAAATAAACCCTGAAGAGGTTTTAGTATTTTATAAGACATTAATTCTATAAGTGATAGAAATTATTAACATTATAAAACTTCCTGCCAGGAGAAGGCCCAGAATAATAGTTAAAAGAAGCCATAAAATATCAAGAATTTTATTTTTTTTCTGTCTGGTTTCCAGTAAACATCCCATTAAGAGTCCTGACAGTGCTCCTGCTATATGGGCTACATTGTTTGCACCTATAAATATTCCAAAGGCAAAAGCATAAATAGCCCACTTAAGAAAAAAATTACGAATTCTATTCTGGTTATTACGATGAAAATATGTTATACCCATTCCTATAAGACCGAAGAGAGAACCCGATGCACCTGCTGAAATAGCATTTTGAAGTAAAAACATTGTTGCCATAGATGCTGAAATACCTGTAATCATAAAGATTGAGAAAAATCTTTTAAAACCCAGTATTTGTTCCAGAACAGGACCTACCTGTATAAGAGCAAACATATTGAACCCTATATGGGCTATGCCAATATGGACAAAAATGCTGGTAATAATTGTCCACCAATCACCATTAAACGGTGTAAGCATGGCACCGGAAAGCCATAATGTTTTATTGCCAGGTGACATAAGAGAAGTAATTCCACCGTATGCCATAGAAAATATAAAGTCTGCTACAGAAAGAAATACAAAAATTGCCGTTCCTGCAATTACCTGTGATGTCTTCAACCCCAGAATCCGTCTGAATACTTCTATAAAATAGGGAGATACTTTTGCTCTGCATCTAGGACAAACTCTATCTTCTGGTGTAATAATGGCTCCACATGTGCATGCCCTGTTACGGCCTAACTCGGAGAAATATTTCCCTCCCATATTTTTTTTAAGAATAATAAGGTTTTCTTCATATTTACGTATTCTCCACTGCCAGACTGTTCCATTCATACCAAGTTTATCAAAAATTTTTTTCCAGTTCATTTTTATTTCTCCTCAAGTTTAAAAGTCATTAATTTACACTTCATGTCAATAAAGCCGGCAGATTATAAAATTTCTGTGCCTCCTGTTCATCTTCTCCTTCCCCTATAAGTATATTTGAACAGTTCCTTTTTTTTCCTATCTCTCTGGCTTTTTCTAAAAGTCTTCTGCCTGTACCTTTATCAAAATAATAAGGCTCCATATTTTCTGGAAACAACTATAATAATAGCAGAATATAGATGCAATTTAAACACATATTGTTAAATTTTTATTTAAATATATGTTATAATATCCTTAAAACTTCTGGAGGTTCTTATTATGGATAAATATATTAATGTTATAGAATTATGTCAGAAAGAAAGATATGCTTTTATAGTATCAGGAAGAGATGAACCGGAATTTCAACTCTGGGACACAGAGAATAGAAGTTGTATTAATAAACAGACTGTTGAAGGTTCAGGCCCTCTTACGGGTTTTAAACTTATAGATGACAGTGTGGCCCTTATAGAATGTCGTTATAAGACTATGAAATGGTCTTCCGGGAAAGGCCTCTACGATATAGAAAAGAGATTCTATTTAAATGAATCCCACTGGGAGATGTCAGGGAATGAACAATATGAACCTTCGGTGAAATCTTCCGATGGTTACAGGATATTTGCCCGGACTAATGAAAATAGGACTCTTGAAATAAGAGATGTAATGGAGAATGAAGCCATAGCTTTTATAAGGCACTCAGAACCTGTAGGATTGGCTGCCTTTCATCCCTATGGCCGTCTTATACTCTGGGGCAGTAGTGACAATGTGCTTCGTCTGTGGCATCTGGAAAAAGACAGACCTGTTACTACCTGGCAACTCAGAGGATATGCTACTGCCTGTGCCGTTACAAAGGATGAACTCATTGTATGTGGAGACTCAGAGGGTTATGTTTATTTTGTGGAAACTCCTTATGTGCCGGGGCGAGTTGGTGATGCAGATTTTCATAATACAACACTTAAAGGTAAAGTATCAGATATTTTGAAAACTGCAGGGGAACAGAAAAAGAAAGCCGAGAGTTTCCTTAAGGAAAAGTATGCTTCCATAAAAGATACAGTGGAAGAAAAAACACAGAAATGGAGGAAAAAGAGTTGATAATCATAAAAAGGACTTTTTCAGAGTAAAACCTTTATAATTCTGATATATTAGATTTTAAACTGGCCATAATGACTCCTGTATTCTGAAAGAATAATCAGCTATCCTACGAGAGATTATTCTACATGTAAAAGGGAACTAATCTATGATAAGAGATGATGGTATACTCCGTGAAGAATTACTTCAGGAAATTGCTACATTGAAACAAAGAATTTTTCAATTAAGTTTACTCTTTATAATTATTGTGTTATAATACAACCCAAAGGAGTGAGCTAATTATGATAAATAATGTTACTTTATCAGGTAAAAGTACACAATATAATCATAGACCTCTTCAAGTAACAAAAGATAGCACTGTATATGATATAAATGTTCCACAAGAAGAATTTATTCCTTCCTGTACTATTCAGAAACCTTATGCGCCTTTAATTACTTATGAAAAAAAACTCAATAAGAATATAGAAGATAGTAATGTATGTAAATTAGATGAAAGCTTACAAAAAAGTCTTCAGTTGAAATATGATAAAAGTATAAACATATTTTCCACAGCTCTTGCCCATGTAGCCAGGGTAAAAATGTTTAAACTTGCTGCCAGTCGTATTAATACTGTTATGGCTACAGGGAGATGGGTTACACTTGCCGGAGATAATAATATTAATATAGCAACATCCGGTGTAAAACACTTTACTAAAAAAGAAATAGAAGACATGTATAAGAGATTTAGTCATCTTGCATCAGATCCTGCAAAGGGTAATAAAATCTCTCCGGGAAGTATAGAAGAAGCCGTTATAGCTTTTGCAGCAGAAAAAGGCAATATTATACCTCACAGGGTAGAGAGAGAAAAAACAGGTCTTTCAGAATTTATAGATGCCAGAGGAATTACATGGGATGTTAAAAGTCCTGTTTCGCCAACTTTCTCCGGCGCCTGGACATTTGATCCCCATCATCAGTTAATGAAAATTCGTCATGATCTGAGCCAGGGAGACAGAACCCTTCTGAACTTAACAAGATGTAATGCTAAAGATACAAAAACGCTCTTAAATCTCTTAAAAGACGAACTTGAGCCAGAGGAACGTTCTCTTATTTATATACTTCTTAATAAAGAGGCCATTGAATTATGAGTGATCTGGAAGTATTTATGAAAAGACTTTCGGAACATAACAAATGGCTTGATATGAAACCTGATGGAGTGAGACTGGAGATTTCCGGTCTCAATCTTTCAGGTATAGATTTAATCGGAGCTTTACTTACAGAAGCCATGCTAAGGGATATATGTTTCAAAGGCAGCGTATTAACAGGAGCAAATCTTTCCGGAGCAGATCTGACAGGTTCGGATCTATCAGATTGTAATCTTTCCGGAGCAAATCTCTCTAAAGCCATACTTTATAAAACCAGATTAAGTAATTCCAATATGAATAATATTAAAGCACTTAGATGTGATTTCAGTTATTCCCTTATGAACAATACTTCACTTTATAATGCCGATTGCGAAGGATCTCTTTTTGTGTACAGTGATTTAAGGTATGCTGATGGAAGAAAGGGAAATTTTAAAAAAACTACTTTTGAAGGTGCAGGAATATACGCTTTTAACCTGCGTGATGCTTCTATTGACCCAATAAAAGGACAGCTGGTGGATTTTAGCCCTGATTTTAATGGTACTGATATGGGACCTATTGAAAGAATCTTATTTCCCACTAAAAGGCTCTTTTAAATATTTCTCTGCATAATCTACAGCACTATTATAATCTACGCCGCTTTTTATTACAGTTTCATATTCTTTTACTGCCAGGTCACGCTCTCCCTTTATATCATAGCAGTTCCCTAGAAGATTATGTGCCCAGACATCCATAACAGATTTTGTACTTCCACCTTTACCGGTTAAGCACTTTTTAAAAGCCTCTATGGCTTCATCCCATAAAGCTCTGTTCATATAAATCTGACCCAGAGAAAGCCAGCTTTTTGCATCATCAGGTCTCTTTTCTATTATCTTTAAAAATCCTTTTTCCGCTTTTTTATATAAACCTGCTGTTAAATATGAGGAAGCAAGGATTTTCTCTGCAGTTTCCCTGGCATAATCCAGATCTTCTCTCTTTTCTCCAAATATATAAAAGCCTCCATGAACTGTTTTATCAAAAAACCCATTTATTTCTATTGCAGGAGGATAGGCATTGTTTCCTCCTGGCTGAAGGAATTTAAAAGTCCTTTTTATACCTGTTTTTTTTGAAAAAACTTCCATATTATCACCTGTAGAAACTATAACCCTCATAGGATATAAATTACCAAAAAGATAGGAGAAATCTCTTACAGGTATACCTCTGGATTTCATAAAAGCCCTTACCTCTTCATCTGAAGAAACGGCCTTTGACCCTGGAGTCATTAATTCTGCCACAGAAGGATCAATGGGAATCCATCCGTAAGGAGGTAAAAGTATTTCTGCCCACTGATGACCTCCTCCCGTAAACCAGATACAGGTAACAGTCCTTGCTGGAATACCCAGGGATCTGCATAAAGCACAGAAGATTACACTGAATTCTCCGCAGTCTCCTTTCAATTTTTTAAAGGAAATCTCTGCACCTCTTTCTTCTATGGAAGGATATTCATATTCTATATTTTCCACTACCCAGTGAAAAATTTTTCTGGCCTGAAAATAGGGGTTCTTCTCTTCTCCTGCAATTTCTTGAGCCTTCTTTTTTATATCATCTGTGAGTTCAATCCAGGGTTCTGATTGAGTAAATCTCTTATATTCTTCCGTATCTTTATCCCAGGGTAAAAGTTTATAAGGGGCAATGTCTGTTTTTACTTCTTGTGGGAGAATCTGAAAATCATAATAAAAATAAAGTTCTTCTCTCTCAGGGAAATCTGTTATTCTCCAGAAGACTATTTCATTTCCATTTATTTCGTCTTTTATAATCTCAACAGGTTCAGGATAGATTTTCTCAATTTTTACTTCCTGCCCTCTGTGCTCAGAAGGAAGAGCAGACCATAAAAGTATTTCTCCTTTTTCTCCTTCTAAAAGCTTTATATTATCGATAAAATACCAGTAACGTCCTTTAACCCATTCGTCTGCAGAGGACGGAAGAATCAGGCTTAATAAGAAAAAAAATAGAAATATAATAACTGTTATTCTCATAAAAATCACTCCTTTACATACAATACTGACCCGAGCATAAGCATTTATAGTTAGTTTCATAACAATCCATAATTAATAAACTCGTAATGTGTAAAGCGTAAAGCGTGATGCCTGGTTGTAATCCCATTACGCATTACGGATTATTTAAATTCTAATAAGTTATGAAATGCACTATAATAAATTTTTTTTCGCTTCACGCTTCACAATTATCAATATTAGATATTTATGCTCACCTCAGTAACTATAATTATAATAAAGTTCTTGACACATATCAAGAAAAAATATATTTTATAACAGAATTGTTCAATTATTTTATACGGGATGGCCTGCAATACTGGTTTTGCTTATAATCAGTATCAAGTTTCCTGAATATTACTGGAGGAAAAACTGGCATAAGATAGAAGTAGATAACTGGGAAGGGAGAAGCGTGAAGAGTAAGCAGTTAAATGTCCATCACCCATTACGCTTTATATAAATATAAAATTATGGCCAATATATTGCAATAAAATATTTACTGAGGTGAGTAAAATGACAAATTTTAAAAATATTGTATTCTTTTTCTGTCTTTTATTTTTTAGTATCCAATCAGTTCAGGCTTCCGAGTTTTTTGATGTTTTAAAAAAAGGAGAAGAACAGAGAGCTATAGATATACTCAGAGCAAATCCTTCTCTTTATTATGCCAGAGATAGTGATAAGAGTACTCCTTTACACTGGGCAGCAAAAAACAATAAAAAACAGCTTGCAGAACTGCTTTTATCCTTTAGAGCAGATGTTAATACAAGGAATAATGAAGGCAGTACCCCTTTACACTGGGCAGCGAAAGGAAACAGTAAAGATGTGGCAGAATTACTTATATATAGAGGAGCCTATATAGATGCCTTTGATAATCAGGATAGAACACCCCTCCACTGGGCTGCAGAAAATAGAAGTGCCAATGTGGCTAAATTGCTTATATACAGAGGCGCCAGAACAGATATTAAAGATAAGAACGGTAAAACTCCTCTACACTGGGCCGCCCAGGGTGGAAATAGAGAAATAGTTGAACTCCTTATAGAATATTATGCAGATGTAAATAGTAAGGATAAGGATAACAAAAGACCGCTACACTTTGCTGCAGCTTATGGTTATGAGAATGCCGCCCGGATTCTTATATCCTCAGGTGCTGATATAAATGCTACTGATTATGATGGTAAAACACCCCTTCACTGGTCAGCAGAAAGAGGTCAGGAGAGAGTAACGGATTTGCTTATAGCCCTGAGAGCCGATATAAATGCCACAGATAATCATGGGAAAACTCCCCTTCATCTATCTGCTGAGAATGGTAAGAGGGATGAAACAAGACTTCTTATAAAAGGAGGTGCCGATATAAATGCTGAGGATAAGGATGGTAAAAGACCTCTTCACTGGTCGGCAGAAAAAGGTAATAGAGATGAAACAAAATTGCTTATAGATGGTGGTGCCAGATTAAATGTTCTGGATAAAGAGGGTAAAAGCCCACTTCACTGGTCAGCAGAAAAAGGAAATGAAGATGAAGCAAAATTACTTATAGAAGCCGGAGCAGAGTTGAATATCCCTGATAATTACGGAAGAACTCCCCTTCATTATGCAGCTGAAAATAATAATAAGGATGAAACGAAATTACTTGTTGAAGCAGGAGCAGATTTAAATGCCAGAGATAATAATGGTAAAAGACCTGTGGATCTGGCAAAAGAAAAAGATCACGGAAGAATAATTGAATTACTGGAAAAAAAATAAAATAATTTACAGGTGCTGTATTATTTCTACCAGTTCACCTGCTGGCCCTTTGACAAAGAAAAACTTCAGTTTTTCCATATGCTGCACTTCTTTATGAATCAGGATTGCACTATGTTCTTTAAAGAATTTGAAATCTTCATCTATATTATCTGAGAGGAAGGCCATGTGTTTCAATCCGTCTTCCATTTTTGTTTCCTTTGTGGGCTGAAGGATTTCAATAATTTCATCCCTTCCTTTCAGAAGAAAAATATTCATATTCATAGATGGCACTTCTTTTTTTGAGATTACCTCAAAACCAAGAAAATTTTTATAGAAGTCTATAACCTTTTCCGGTTCTTTAGCAAGAATACTTATATGGTCAAGTCTTTTTATCATTCTTTTACTCCTTTCGCTTATTTACAAAGATCAGAACACTGTTCTGCCACTACAATGCTTACTATTTTTACGTCTCACATTATCACCGCTCCGCCCTCTTTCGCCTTTTCAAGAATAACTGCTCCGGGAAAACATTTACAGACCTCTTCAGAACCACTCTGAAGAAAGATCTTTCTGTTATCATCAATGAGATGTGTTCTTACAAGTTCTGTTATAAAAGACATATTGATCTTTTCCAGTTCCATAAGATATTCATAAAAAGAAAACTTCTTATTTTCACGGATAAGATTTTCCCCTATAATTTTTGCCACATCCATACAGTTATCCAGCATAAAGACCACATTGGTTCCATGTCTTATAATCGCCTCATGTAATAATTCTTCCGGGATTTTTCCTCCTTTTAAATCCTCAAAGAAACTTTCAATGAGATTTAAGGCCTTTTTTAGATTTTTATCTGCCAGGGCTAGATTTATTTTAAATATACCTGTCTCATTATAAACATTATACATACTGGAGCAGAGATAGGTTATATTTTCTTTTTCTCTCAGTAAATTATTTAAAAGGCTTGTATAGCCGAAAGTGAGGAGAGACTTCAGAACCCGCCATGTAAGTCCTTCCATCCTGCTCTTTACAGGAAAGCTCCACCCTATAGAGAGATATACCTGTGATTTATGATGGGAGGGAAGATAAAATATCTTTCCCTCAGGCACTTTTGCGGTAACTTTGAAATCCGCTCTTTTTACCGGTTCACCGGAAGGAAATTTTTTAAGTAAGGAGGAGAGTTTTTTAGAAAAATTAGGAGATAGATTCCCTGCTCCCGATATGACCAGGTTGTTTTTGTGATAAACCTCTTTTATATGTTCACGGAGTATGGTTGAATTTATTTCGTTTATAACCCTTTCCTTACCTACAGGGTGTCGTGAGACAGGAAGAGGAAGAAGAAGTAAATTTTCAATTGTAAGGGACGAATAAAAGGAAGGGTCATTTAATTCTCTATATCTTTCCTGCTGTATGATAAGTCGTTCCGATTGAATAAATTCTTCTTTTAAAGCCGGTTTTGTAAGGATTTCTTCTATTATATGGAGAGCATGAGAGTCATATCCCTGAGGGGTTTTTATCCAGAAGGCTACCATATCTCTTGTGGAATAGGCCGAAACCTGTCCGCCAATACCCTCAACCTGTCTCGATATATCATAGAGAGTGGGATATGTCTCTGTACCCCTTAGAAGTATATGTTCTATAAAATGAGAAATTCCCCAGATATTCTGCTCTTCGTAGGCCACTCCGTCGTGAAAATAAAATATAATACTCATTGCAGGGGTATTGTTGTTTTTAAGGATTGCCACAGGTGTAGAATCAATATTAATAAATTCTGTTTGAAACTTTTTTGTAAATTCTTTTAGATATGGAGAAATATTCATAGATAAACCTCTATTTCTGAATTGCTAATTCTCTCTGTAGTCGGTAACAGCAGTAGGGATTATTGAATTTACTTCCTGTAGAGGCATAGGCAGTAACAGTACAACCCCCCCTGCAGGGATCACTTTTTGGACAATCCTTACAAAAGCCTTCCATCATATCAGGAGAAAAATACCTGTTATATTTAAATCTCTCAGGGTCTTCCCATATGGTTCTGAGCTTTTCTGTTCTTATATTTCCCTCTATCATTTCTCTCGGTAAAGACAGACATCCTTTAATAGAACCATCTGCGTCGACTCCCATAAGATGACGGCCTGCATAACAGCCTTTCCAGGGGGTTTTTGTAATGGGAGGTTCACAATAATATCCCATATTATCCCCCTGTATCACCCTTATTCCCCCTTTAATCTGTTGTTTTTCATAGATAAATTGTGCAATTTCAAGAAGATCTTCCGGTTCCAGAGCATATTCATTATTTTCCTTCATTCTGCCCTGTTTGAAAACAATCTGAATCTGCCAGGATTCTAAAGCTATATGAGAAAGAATTTTATACATTTCTTCCATATCTTTTATATTTAATTTTGAGATATGAGTGACTGCACCTATAGAGAGACCTTCTTTAACTCCTTCAGTGGCTGCTTTTACGGATACCCTGAAAGAATCCGGGTGATTTCGAATAAAGTTATGGGTTTTTTCTGTGCCGTCAAAACTTATACCTACACGGCGAACTCCTGAGGAAAGAAGCCTGGGTATATTTTCTTCCAGTAAAAGTCCGTTTGTTATTATATTCGTCTTAACTCCTGCATCTACAAGCTTTTTCCCGTAAATATGCCATGAGGGATGAAGAAGTGGTTCTCCTCCTGAAAGGGTGAGAACTTCCGTACCCAGATCCACTAATTGTTCTATGAGGTCCAATCCCTCTTTTTCAGTCAATTCATCAGGCCTTGCCGGCCCTGCACAGGAACCACAGTGAACACACTTCATATTACATCTTAAAGTAAGTTCCCATCCTACTACACGCGGTTTAAAAGGAAATTCAGACATTTACATCAACTCCTATATCAGTTAAAGGTGAAAAGTGAAAGGTGAAAAGAAGAAAGAAACCTGATTACTGTTCACTGTTCACTGCTCACGTTATATATATTATCTATGTTCTCTCTAACTCCTTTTTTGACTTAAAGGAAAAGTATATTATTCCGATAAAGACACTTAATAAAATCATATATGTAGCAAAATCTGTTGTTACCCTTATAGGATATTTATCTATAAAAAAACCTGAGAGGCCCATCCCGAAAGCTACGGTGCTTATAACCATAGAACTTGCAGTTCCAAGTATTTTACCTCTCATTTTATCAGGAGTATCCTTCATAAGAACAGTAAAAAACAGTACATTAGAGAGACCGTCTCCAATACCTCCCAGAAATATACTTATCATTGCCGGGTAGAGAGAATTGAAATGAAAAGTCAATCCCATACCGAGAGCCATAATAAGAATAGATATACCGAAAAAGGTTTCTGTAGAAATTTTAAATCTTTTAGAAATATAATCAGTCATAAGGGAACCAAAAAATACCCCTGCAGACCATATGCCTACAAGCCATCCATAAGCTGCACCCCGGCTCATGGCAAGTGTTTTTGCAAATAAAGGAAGGCCCATATTGTAAGCTCCACTTCCCAGTGCATCTATTGTTTTTACAATTACTAAAAATATCATAATAGGTTGAGTTTTTAGAAATTCAATAGTACCTCTGAATTCCTCAAGGATCCCTTCTTTTGTAGATCCTTTCTTTTCTGTCTGTGTAATTATTATTATTAAAGTGACACATATAGTAGAAATAACAAATGAAAGTGAGTCTATAATAAAAATCCACTGAAAATTTAAGAATGAAACTATTACAGCTCCTGCCATAGAAGCAATAACAGTGGTGGGAGAACTTGCCATTCTCATTATGGAATTTGCTTTCATAAGATCTTCTTTTTCTACTATATTGGGAAGAATTGCATTGCTGGAAGCCGTGTAAATCTTATCAAGGGCAGATGTGATAATCCCTATAATAAAAAAAGTGGTGAGATCCTTTGTAAATATATAACCGAGTATTAATAAGGCCCTTAAAGTGTCACAGATAATCATAATCTTTTTTCGAGAATAATGATCTGCAAGATATCCGCCCAGAGGGCCGAAAAAAATAGCAGGGAGCATTTTGGCCATCATAAAGGTACCAAGTATTTTACCTGAACCGAAGACATGGTGGACATAGAGGTTTAATCCAATGAAATCAATACCGCTTCCCAGTCTGGATATGGTCATACCTGTTAAAAGTAATACAAAGTTTCTATTCAACAGTATTTTATACAAAATATCATCCTTAAAATTAAAAACGCCTCTTGGAGGCGATGATTTTTTCTTCTTTTAATGATTGAGTTTAACCCTACCAATCGGGATCAATTATATAACATCCATGAATTTCCTCACAGGTTATTTCTTCTCTATCAAGATACATTTTTTTATCCCTCCTTAAGTTATTTTATTTCATTACCTATAATTTATAATATTTTGATTAATAAGTCAATGGTTTTTGTTAACTTTTTGTTAACTCAAGAAAGAAAGGTTTATTTTCAAAAGGCTCGAATTTATTTAATAAAGTGAAAAGAAGTGAAAAGTGAAAAAAGGTTTATAGTTTAAGGTTTAGCGTTGAGTGTTTGGGAAGTTTAAAAGATATTTTGTAATTTAAGGTTTTAGTCAACTTTAAACTCTCAACTCTCTACTATAAATTACCATTCACTACTTATAAGGAGGTTTGATATGCTCAAAGACAAGGTAGTAATTATAACAGGTGCATCAAAAGGTCTTGGTTTATCAACAGGAAAGATCTTTTTAAGGGAAGGGGCAAAGGTTGTTGTAATAGCAAGAGATAAAGATTTACTCGAAAAATCATGGCATGGAGTCAGTAATGTTCTCACCCTGGAGGGGGATATCTCCTCTGAAAAAACTGTTAAAGATATTTTCGAAAAAACCCTGTCTCATTATGGTAATATACATATACTCGTTAATAATGCATCCATACCCCTTATAAAGAAAATGACAGAGACAACACTCGAGGAATGGGAAAGACTTTTCTCTGTCAATATGACAGGTACATTTCTTATGTCCAGAGAAGCTGTAAGTCACATGATAAAAAATAATATAAAAGGAAAAATTATTAATATTTCCTCTGTTTCAGGTGATGTGGGAGCACCTCTGGGAACAGCTTATTCCGCATCAAAGGCTGCCATTATAGGTTTTTCAAAGGCCCTTTCTAAAGAAGTGGCATCTTCCGGGATAAATGTTAATTGTATATGCCCCGGTGCTATGGATACAGACATGTTTCATAAGGATACTACAGGTGTCCTTGCTGAAATGTTTAATGCCGACAGAGAGACTTTACTTAAGAAAACAATAAATGCTATTCCCTTAAAAAGGCTTCTCACCCCGGATGAAGTAGCAGAATTGATTTTGTATCTTTCTTCCGAGAAGGCTTCCGGAATAACAGGTCAGACTGTTAATATTGATTGCGGATATGCTATTCATTAATTTGTTGTAGAGAACAGACAAAAGCCTGTTCTCTACAGTATTAACTATTTATCGGCAGGACCATAATTAAATTCAATAGATTCAAGTACTTTATCTTTATAAATTATTTCAAAGGTATATTTACCGTAAGGATCATCAGATAACATACCTATAGTTTTTATAAAAGAACCTTTTTCTTTATCAAATTTTAAATTATAATCATAAAAATTGACGTTTTCTGCTACTGTTTCTCCTTTGGAATCATAGAAATTGCCGGTATCTGGCATTCTCATTCTCAGTATAACACCTTCCACAGCTCCTTCATAATCAAAGGATATACCGATAAGTGTGCTTTTTTCAATCTTTTCTCCCACGGTAAAATTATAATTCCCAATAGCCTTTATAGTGGTTGTTTCTTCAGTAATCTTTCTCTGGTCTTCCTCTTTTCCTGCATAACCAAATTTCAGGTTTGAAATTTTAAAGTCCTCTGCAAAAGCTGTTACAAAAGTAGTAAGAATAAGTGAAGAGATCAGAAAGATTGATAGAAAACTTTTTTTATACATTATACATACCTCCTTAAATTTATATTATATTAATAATTCTATATTCAGGCATAATATCCTACTGAAATTTTTATTATAGTAACAGGTCTGAAAATAATATAGGAATATTTCAGGATTTTATGGAATATATAATAGAAAAGTTCGACTTATAAAGTGAATTTATTTCATAGGAGGAATTTGTATGAAAAGATCAGTTTTGCTGTTTTTACTTTTGTTTTTTCTTCTTTCTACTGCCGGTTTTGCTGATAAGGAAAGTTATTATTTGAGTTTTTACTGTAATTCTTATTTTCTTTATCCCGGTGAAAAAATACCTGTAAATGTGAGTTTATATTATTATAATCTCAAGAATCTCAAGAAAACCGGGGATTTGACTGAGAATATAAATTTTAAAATCTATAAAATCCCATCAGATTTGACTGCTGATAAATATAAAGACTATACTGTACAGAATGCTCCTGTAAAAGAAATAAGTAAGACAGTAACTATTAATAATAATAATAATAATTACTGGGAAGGATATTTAAATACGGAACTACCGGAACTTACTTCAGGAATTTACTATATAGTGGGAAGTACCCCTAAAACCTCCTATAAAGCTACAATAAGGGTCTCTAAAATTGGTATGTCAGCAAAAATGTCAACAGAAAGCATTATTTTCTTTGTTCAGGATAGAAAAACCGGCCAACCTATTGATAAAGCAGAGGTAAATCTTTTTCTTCCCCAGGAAGTCAAGAAATTTAAAACAGATAAAGAAGGCCTTATCAATATACATATTCAGGAACTTGGAGATATAAAAGACAGCGATAGGCTTAGAGCAGTTGTTCACAAGGGAGAGGATACTGGAGCGATAAACCTGTCAATACGTGTGGAAGAGGAAATCTTCAAAGGTTATATATATACGGATCGTCCTGTTTATAGACCATCTCAGAAAGTTATCTTTAAAGGAATTCTCAGAGTGCAGAAAAAAAATAATCTGGATTTTGCCTCAAATGAAGATATAAATATAATAATAAAAGATGCAAAGAATACAGAAATTTATAAAAAAACTCTTAAAACAGATTCTTATGGTGCTGTGTCAGGAGATTTTACTCTTTCAGAAGAGCCACCTCTTGGAACTTACTACATAATTTGTACCAATTCTAAGAACCAGAAGGCCACGGGAACCTTTCAGGTTCAGGAATATAGAAAACCGGAATTTGAAATTACCATTAAACCCGAGAAAGAACAGTATGTTCAGGGAGATAAGATGACCTTTAATATGGAAGCAAAATATTATTTCGGTGCTCCTGTTCCTGAGAGGGAATATACCTATCAGATATACAGAGAATATTACTATCCCTATTGCTGTTATTGCTGGTGGGATGAAGAACTTATGCCCCATCCTTCCTCTGGGATGGAACTGGTAGGGTCCGGTAAGGGAAAAACAGATAAATATGGCCATGCTTTCTTTAGCTGTAAAGCTTCAAAGGTGAATTATGATGCAAATTATAATATAATGGTGAGGATGACAGATGAAAGCAGAAGAGAAGTTACAGGTTTCACAAACACCCTTATAACCAGAGGTGCCTTCTATATGACGCTTACATCTGATAAATACTTATATAAACCGGGAGAACAGGTTCATATTAAGATTGAAGCAAAGGATTATTCGGGAAAACCTGTAGAAACTGCTGTAACATCAAAGGTAAAATATGAATATTATGATAAACAGAGTAAAAAATGGTTATGGCAGAACATAAAGAATATAGAATTTAAAACCGATAAAAACGGTATAGGCTCTTATGATTTTATTACAGATAAAGACGGATATTATGAACTGGAATGTACTTCAGAAGATCAGAATAAAAATAAGATAAGAGCAACAGGTTATGTTTATTCTTATTCAGACGGTGGTTATTACAACTGGTATCGTCTGACCAATCTGGAGATAATCCCTGATAAAAAGATTTATGAACCCGGTGAGCAGGCGAATTTCTTTATCGTTTGTCCCTTTGAAGGTGTAAAAGCTCTTGTTACAGTGGAAGGTGAGAAGATATTTACTCAGAAGGTAGTTGATTTTGCAAACAGAACTGCCTCCTTTAAAGTCAATATCACAAAGAACCATACTCCCAATTTCTATATAGGTATAAGCTTTTACTACAATGGACAGTTTTATTACCAGAATAAACAAATAATCTGTCCTTCGAAAGATAAATTCCTTACAATATCTATTGAGGCTGATAAAGAAAAATATCGTCCCAGAGATACAGCAAAATTCATACTAAAAACTACTGATAAGGATAACCGCCCTGTAACGAGTCAGGTTACTATGGGGGTTGCAGATGAATCTGTTTATGCAGTCGTAAGTGACAGTACTCGTAATATTCAGAAATTTTTCTATGATTTTAAAAAGAATCTAACCTGTACCTACAGTTCCGATGGTTATGTCTTCAGAAGAAATTACTTTGATAATGATTTATTCTCTGAAGAGGATATAGACATATTACCACAAGCTGAGTTAAAGTCCCTTGCACCGAGCACAGCTGATTCTATGAAACCAAGGGGAGTAGATTTGCCCGATAGGGGAGGAGTAAATTTGCACGATCAAAAACCTCTGGTACAGCCCAAGTTTATCAGATCCTTTTTTCCTGATACAGCTTATTTTAATCCGAATATAATAACAAATGAGAGAGGTTATGCAGAGGTTATATTCTCTATGCCTGATACCCTTACTACCTGGAGAGCTACTGCCCGGAGTGTGACAACTGATACAAAGGTGGGAGAAAATAATAAAAAAATTATAGTTACAAAGGATCTCCTGGCACGCCTCATAACACCCAGATTCTTCACTCAGAGAGATGAAACTCTTATAACAGGGATAGTGCATAATTATTTAAACACTAAAAAAACTGTTCAGGTAAAACTTGAAATAGATGGAGGAATTGAACTTGTTGATAAGGCAGAATGTAAAGTAGAGGTTCCTCCTAATGGTTCAACACCGATTGACTGGAAGATAAAAGTAAAAAGTTCTGGAGACTGTAAGATAAACCTTACGGCTCTTACAGATGAAGAATCTGATGCAGTGGAATTGACTGTTCCTGTTCTCCCTCATGGCACAGAGAAGTTTGTTGCTCTTGGAGGAAGTACAAAAGACAGAGCAGAAGAAGAGTTCACTCTTCCAGAGGAAACAGAAGAGGGTTCTGCAAAGTGTCTCATAATGCTTGAGCCTTCTATTGCATCTTCTATTCTTTCTTCCCTTGAATATTTAATCGGTTATCCCTACGGATGTGTAGAACAGACTATGAGTAGATTTCTGCCAAATGTGATTGTTTCCAAAACCCTCGGTGAACTAGATATATATGATCCCAATATGAATAAAGAACTTCCCAAAATGGTTCAAGATGGTTTTTCAAGACTCTATAGTTTGCATCATTTTGACGGCGGATGGGGTTGGTGGAAAAATGATGAAAGCCATCCCTATATGACTTCCTATGTAGTTTATGGGCTGGCCCTTGCAAAAGAAGCAAATTATGCAGTAGATGAAAATAAGCTTAAAGACGGTATACACTGGTTAAAATGGCATTATTCCTCTGAAAAAGATATAAATACAAAGACTTATATGGCTTTTGCCGTTACCACTGCCGGGGGAAACTGTAAAGACTGGCTTATGTCTTTATATAATAAGAGACAGGAGCTCAACAGCTATTCCCAGGCAGTCCTTGCACTGTCTCTTAAAAAAGCAGGCTATAATAAAGAAGCTCTGGAAATAGTAAAATTACTCGAAAAAACTGCCGACATAAGTGGAACTACAGCCTGTTGGAGCGGGCTTACAGGAAGCTACGGATGGACTGATAATAAAGTGGAAACCACATCTTATTGTCTGAGCGCCCTTCTCGCTATTAATCCTCAGAGTGAAATCATCCCGAAAGTAGTAAGATATCTTTCTTTTAACCGGAAAGGAAATTACTGGTATTCTACAAAAGATACAGCTGCTGCAGTAATGGCTCTTACAGGATATATAAAGATAACAAAAGAAATGAATCCTGATTTTGAAACAGATTTTTATTTTAATGGCACAAAACTAAATACTTTGAAATTTACAAAAGATGATGTAGGTAAACCGGGTAAAAAGATAGAGATACCTTTTGATCAGGGACTTCTTGCCGGTAAGAACAAGGTAAAATTTGATATAAGAGGTAAGGGGATGCTCTATTATACTATCTATCTGAAATATTATACCTCAGAGGAAAATGTCAAAGCCTGGGATTCCGGTTTTAAGGTTAAAAGAACTTATTATCTTTTAAAAGAAAATACAAAAGATCCTGAGAAAGCTAAAGTAAAACTGGAGAATGAGGCAGAGGTAAAGAGCCAGGATACGATTCTTGTAGAACTGGAAGTGACAGGGAGTGCTAATTATGAATACCTTATAATAGAAGATCCCAAACCTGCAGGTTGTGAATATGAATCTCTGGAGGTAAAACAGAATTATACGTTATGGAATTACTGGTATGCTCATAAAGAATTAAGGGATGAAAAATGTGCTTATTTTGCTACTTCGTACTTGCCCGGTACTCAGAAGATTACCTATAAAATGAGAGCTGAAACACCGGGGACATTCCATGTAATGCCGACCAGAGCTTATCTTATGTATAGCCCTGAGGTAGGTGGCAACAGTGACGAATTGATACTAAAAATTCGAGAGAATAAGAAAGAAAAGACCGGTCTTACACCGGTTCCTGTAACGGAGAAAACAATAGAAACTCCTGTGGCACAGACTACTCCCGGAACGGAGGAAAAGAAAACTCCTCCTTCCAGAACAGTCCTCTTAGTGAGTATTACAGGAGTTTCAGTAGTAATCATTCTGACTGTATTGAAGGCTTTTAAGGTGTGAACAGTGAAGAGTGAAGAGTGATCAGTTTTGTTGTCCCCTCTTCACTCTTTAAATTACATAATGGGTGGGACAGAGAGAATCTCCACAACTTCAACATAGGGAGTATGTCAGTTCTATTAAATTACGCAGTTCTTCATCAGGCACCATAGAAGAAAGAAGAAACTTGAAATCTTCTATGTCTTTTGCTACAGATTTATAAGCATCCCAAAAATCGCTAAAACTATAACATTTTTTATCAGTATGAACATTTTTAACTATATTTTTGCTACTACATTTGCTACATTCATATATTATAGCTTCTATAATCATTAATCTTTACTTCTTCGATTTTATTAACTTTGATAAAAATTTCTATTCATACTGATTATTATATGCTATAATATTTGAAATACAATACTCTAAATCAGTTTAAAATTAACCACTACCCTAAATTTTTTCTCAGCCTGCTCAGGGAAACGAAAGCCCATGGCCGAAAGCTGAAAGCTAATTAAAATGTCACAGGAAATAAAAGATTTTACAATTAAAATACTCCAGAAGCTCGGCGGCAAGCTGGAATATATTACTTCCCATAAGTTGATAGTCACTTTTCCGGAAGCAATTTCATCTTCTATTGGCAATAAGGTATACCTTTCTTTTATCCCTGTATCTGATGAACTGGAAGGACAGGACTTTGAACTGGTTATTCCCGGCAGTAATTTCCTGGAGGAGCTTATATCTATAGCCAGAAGTAACGGGGGAGGTGGGCAGAGGGTTTTTCTGGAAACAACAGTCCTGCCTGAGACAGATATGCCTGTAAACTTATTCTCAGTCTCTCTGGAAAGTATTGAAAGGGTATCCCGTTATATACCTTTAATGGAATTTAACTTTCGTGTAAGTTTCCTGTCCGATGAAAAAATTGAGAGTCTTTATTCTATTTTTATAGATGAAGAAAAAAATGAGTTTGAAATTATTATTCCTGAAGATCAGAAACTCTCTTATGAACCCCGTCAGGGATTTATCTATTCAGCCTTTTCCATTCCTCCGGAAGAAGTCTATAACAGAGCAAAAGAGCTAATACTTTCAAAAATAGAACCACAGACAAACAAAATAGAAGAAGAGCATAAAGAATTTTTAAATGATACATTAAAAAGTCTTGAATCATATTATGCCAGAGAAAAAGAACATATTAAAAAGAAATATAAAGATGAAGCAGGTCCTTACATAAGAGAAATCACAGAAGAATTAAAACAAAAGAAGAATGAATTAATTGAAAAACATAAAATCAAAGTAGGATTATCACTGATCAACTTCAGGGAAATCTCTCTTCCTGCCACAGGTTATCAATGTATTCTTGTAAAAGAAGATAAAAAGAAAATATTTCAATTTAAAAAAGAACTCCTCAGGGGAAAACTTTTTCTTCCTCCCTGCTCTTCCTGTAAAAAAATTTCGCAAGCTTTTACTATTTGTTCCGGGGAAGGACATCTACTTGGTCCATGCTGTGTATATAAATGCAGTAACTGTTCTTTAGAATGCTGCCTTATCTGTAGACCGGCGACGGTCTGCTATATATGTAATGAAAAAATCTGTGAGGATTGTATCAGTACCTGCCAGAACTGCAAAAAACCATATTGTTTCTCAAAACATAGTATCAGATGTGGTACATGTAATGAAGAATTCTGCGGAAATTGCATAGAGAAATGCGGAAAATGCAATAGAGATTTCTGTTTAGATCATATTTTATTGTGTAAAGACTGTAAAAGAAGTTTCTGTACGGATCACTGCGGAAAATGTGGAGTATGTAAAAAAACAGTCTGTCAGGAAGATTCAAAAATCTGTCCCGGATGTGGTAATATATCCTGTAATTCCCATTTTTCAAAGTGTTTTCTCTGTTCTGAGTATTACTGTAAAACCTGCTTAAAAGAAATTAAAAAAAATATTCTCTGTAAAGGATGTAGATCACTTGAAAAGGTGGAAAACCCTGATGAAATAGCAGTTATTTTCGCTCCTCATCTGAGTAAACTCTCAAAGGTTCAGATTTTAAAATTAAAACACTGGAAAAAAGGAGTTACAAAAAAATATCTCATTTTTACGGCTTCAGGTCTGTTCAATTCTTATATTTTCGTTTTGAATAGTGAGAAGGGAGATATCGTAAGTTATAGATCCCTGGGATTTCTAAAGGCCTTAAGAGATATGTTTTCGTGATATGTAGTGAAATATTTTCCTCTAAGTCTTCTGAAGGATTTTAGAACATATTGTAGAAAATTCTGACATAAATTGTATTTAGAAAGGAGTACAATCGAAAGCTTAAAGTTTTTATTATCTAAGGAGGTTTATATTTTGAACAAATTAAGGAGCATTTTTTTTATTATCTTTATCTGTTTTTCTCTCCTGTATCCCTTATACAGTATGGCAGAGGAAATAAAAGGTGAATTATACCCTGTATCTAAATACGGCTACTGTGATGAAACAGGTAAAACTATTATAAAACCAAAATTCGATTATGCAGGATATTTTTCCGAAGGTCTGGCAGTGGTAGGAATTGGAGACAAATACGGATATATTGATAAAACAGGAAAAACTGTTATAGAACTCAAATTTGATTACGGAGGAGATTTTTCCGGAGGCCTCGCAGTAGTACTTTCCGGTGAGAAATGCGGATATATCGATAAGACCGGTAAATATGTCATTGAACCGAAATTCCAGGCAGGAGGACCTTTTATTGATGATCTGGCTGTAGTAATGATTGAAAACAAATGTGGATATATTGATAAAACAGGAAAATATGTCTATGAACCCACTTTAGATTATGCAACTGATTTTTCAGAAGGTCTGGGACTGATAAATATAGGAGGCACATGGAATCAAAATGATAATTTAAATGGCGGCAAATGGGGGTATATTAATAATACAGGAAAAGTAGCCATAGAAGTTAAATATGACAATGCCTTTCCTTTTTCAGAAGGTCTGGCGGCTGTAATGACAGGAGGTAAATGGGGATATATTGATAAGACAGGGAAAATGGTTATTGAACCGACCTTTGATTTTGCAGATGTTTTTTATGGAGGACAGGCAAGGATAAATGTAGGAGGCAAGATTAATAAAAATGGTGAAATAAATGGTGGCAAATGGGGTTATGTTGACAAAACGGGAAAGGTAACCTGGGATAAATAAGTGAAACGTGAAACGTGAAACGTGAAACGATAATTTAACAGTTCTTAAAGTAAAGGTACTCTTCTTTTCACTTTTCACTTTTCACGTCAATAATTGATGAATCTAATTATTAAAAAGTAACTATATTTTTAAGAAAAATATGCTAAAATATAAAGTAAGAAATTTTATTTATCACTGAATTAATGAAAGGAGATCCCCTGTGAGTTTATCATCTGAAGAACAAATAAAAGAAAAATATGGTAATGTTTCTCTTGAGAGTGCTCCTGTAGATCCGAATAATCCCACTTTCGATTCGCTTCTTGGAGCTTTAAAAGAGGTATTTTCTGGAAACTCCAGTATGGATGTATTAGTTAAATATCACAAAGGCCTTTCGAAACAACTGGAAGATTCAAAAAAAGCCTTGGAAAATATTGAAACAGAAGAAGTAGATGGTGTTTCGGAGGAGTATAAAAAGACTGCAAAAGAGCAGAGAGATATAAGTCTTGGAGCTCTGACTATTACCCGTAGTACTTTGGATTTACTTAAAGTTTATATTGATCATCCTTCCAGAGAAAACATGGCCAACTGTATTGACTCTCTCCTGACGACACAGCGTATTATGAAAGGAGTCCATGATATGCTGAATGAAACTATTAAACAGGCAATAGAAGAGTTTAAGGAAGAAGAATTTGAGGAATCTTCTTAACTTATGTATGAGACTGCCACTATAGAAATAACTACACGGATTGGATGTAAGAACAATTGTATTTATTGCCCTCAGAATAAACTTATAGAAAAATACACACAGAAAAGTAATATTATAGATATGTCTTTTGACACCTTTAAAACCTGTGTAGATAAAATTCCCCGCCGTGTCAGAATTGATTTTTCAGGTATGGCAGAACCCTGGTTAAATCCTGACTGCACAAAAATGCTATTATATGCAAATAAAAAGAGATTCAAAATCCAGGTCTACACAACCTGTGTGGGAATGACAGAAAAAGATCTGGATTTAATTAAAGATATATCCTTCGATCTTTTTGAAGTCCACCTTCCTGATGAAAACAGATGGATAAAAATAGATATAAATAAAGCATATCTGCGATTAATCTCAGATCTTCAGGAAAAGAATATAAAGAATCTTAGATTTATGACTATAGGTAAGGTGCGTGAGGAAGTAAAAAAAATTATAAAAAGAGATATAAGAGAAGATCTGCCCCACAGCAGAGGAGGAAACATAAGAGATGTGGAAATAATTTCTCCCCCTCCGAGGAAAGAAGGTTTTATTACCTGCGGAAGATTCGGCTATCGCCTGAATAATAATGTACTTCTCCCGAATGGTGATGTACTTTTATGCTGTATGGATTATGGTATGCAACATATCCTGGGTAATATTCTTACGTCAGATTACAGAAGCTTATTTAAGAATAGCGAATTTTATAAGCTTCTGAAGGGTATGAATAATGATAAAATGGATATTTTATGCAGATACTGTGAATCGGCAAAAAAAGTGGACACTCCTTATATGGCGAGAAAAGGCCTCATATGCAGAATCAATGCATCTCTGAAAAAGTTTTTAAACATCTTGTGAAAGAGGAGATTTTGCTATGAAAAAAACTTTTATTCAAAAAGTGCCCATATATTCGTATCTGTTTCCATAGTTTCCTGAAATTTCTGTCTTGCTTCCAGAAGTTTATCTCCAAGACGTTCAATCTCTTTCTTCATATCTTCATCAGAAGATGAGGAAAGCCATATCTTTTGAAGTTTCTCTTCAAAGGTTTCATCCTCTTCAAAATCGCCAAGGATAAGATCCAGTTCACCTATTACAAGTTCAAACATACGTATCTTTTCAGAAAGAAGATAGAGTATGTATTCTTCGAAGGTATCCTGAAGGGAGAAATTAAAGATCAGGACTTCTCTTTCCTGTGTAAGCCTGTGTATTCGTCCTATCCGTTGTTCCAGTCTCATAGGATTCCATGGAAGATCATAATTTACCATTATATGACAGAACTGAAGATTTTTCCCTTCACTGCCGGACTGTGTGGATATAAGAACCTGTGCATCTTTTCTGAAATAAAGAAGTTCTTCGTCTTTTTCTTTAATACTCATCTGACCATTAAAAAGAGCCACTTTATATCCTGACTCTTCCAGGAGTTTTCTTAAATACTCCTGTGTCAGGAGAAATTCTGTAAATATGATTACCTTATCAGAGGTTCTCTTCAGTATCTCAAGAAGAGCACGGCTCTTCCTGTTAACTCCAACATTTTCTCCAAGAGAAGAAAGTTTTGATAAAATTTCATATTCCTGTTGAGAGGGGTCTGTTTTTTCTTTCCAGTTTTTCAGTATATCCATGGCCGCAGCACTGCTGCTTCCAAGAGCTTTCTGCAGTTGCATAAGGGAAAGAATTACACCTTTCGTATCCTTCTTTCTTCTATAATATTCCCTTATAAACTGTGTGACTTCAAGACGAAATTTTTTTTCCGGAAGAGATTCCCGGAGATAATATATACCGGCTTTCCTGGGTGGAAGGTAGATGTCAACATTTGAACGGCGATTCCTTATCATTACATTTTTAATCAGTTTTTTCAGCTCTTCCGGATTGACTGGCATTCTCTTATCTGAAACGTCTACAAA
>Ga0302241_1000327_pt1 | contig 45446 bp, 55 predicted proteins | sample AAG_UR_Arg_MG_FD_193532 | JGI IMG/M metagenome (GOLD analysis project Ga0302241, IMG submission 193532) | Enriched activated sludge microbial communities from anaerobic digester in WTTP, New Holstein, Wisconsin, United States - AAG_UR_Arg | ecosystem: Engineered > Bioreactor > Anaerobic >... | reverse complement strand
CTATCTGCATGAGCTATCTGCATGAGCTATCTGCATGAGCTATCTGCATGAGCTATCTGCATGAGCTATCTGCATGAGCTATCTGCATGAGCTATCTGCATGAGCTATCTGCATGAGCTATCTGCATGAGCTATCTGCATGAGCTATCTGCATGAGCTATCTGCATGAGCTATCTGCATTAGTAACTTTAAGTAACTAAAGATTAAAGTAACTTTAAGTAACTTTAAAAAATTGAAAGGAAGCACACTAATATACCACTAAGATCGCGGGTATTAGTGGTAGAATTTAGTGTGGTTTTTTCTAGGAATTTTTTCTCCCAAAATAGGTAAACGTTTACCTAAAAAATAAAAAAAAGAATTATTTATATTTCCCATAAAAAGCTTCCCAAACCCCCTTAACAACCCTCTTATCACGCCTAGTCAAAGTCATTTTCCCATCCCCTTTTTCAACTTTTTCAACCACAAAGGGGGCAAAAGCTCTTCTAATAAATCTAGTTTCCTCGTTAAATTGTTCTTCACTTAACCACCTAATATAGCGGTCATTCTCATTTTTCCAGCCCATAAAAACCCGTCCAAAAAACATAATATACAGTAAGCCAACCATCCTCAAATAAAAACTTAACTTCAACTTCGCCCCTCTTCTTATCAAAAAATTCTCTAGAAATAAGGGGAGGGAGAAATCTTAATATATTCTCCTTCAAAACTACAGAATTGGTAAACCCAACACTACTTGGATTAAGTATACCATTCTTAAACTTCACTATCTTCATCGGCCCTGGCACTAAGCTCTTCATCCAATGCGGCCTCCATTTGCTGTAAATGAGTGTTCGCAGCACGAGCCTCAGCAGCAACTATCTCCACAAGCTCTTTCAAGGGAATAAACTGAATAATTTCCCCACTCGAAGTATCCTTATCGCGCGCAAGCACACCCATTGCTTCAAAGAAATAGGCCCCATCGCCCTCTTTTTCTTCACTAATTAGGATAAACTCCTCAAGCCCAGCCGCTGCTAGCGCAAAACGTTCAACATAACTTCTAAAATCTTCCACTTCTCTAATCTTCTTGTCTATATCCATATTTACAACTCCAACTTTTTATTCTAAACGTAGTTCTCTGTGTTTCAACATGTTTATGAACTTCATATATTTCTATTTCGCCCCGGCCACGCTCAATCTCACGCATTACCTCGACCGGAGACACTCTCTCAAATTCAAATTTACTCAAAGACAAACAACTAACAGGAACCACAGAAGCCCCATCAAGCTGTGACAACTCTTCATTATTTAACGTCAAATAAAGCGCCATATTCCTCCCTCCAAGAATAAAGCTTAATCCAAGGATTTCCATTCGTTACGCCAACCGCAAGTTCAACCCACCCACGCTCTTTCTTTATTTCTTTTAAAACTGAATCAGGAAAACTTGCTCTCAACTGCAAAATGTCATATAATTCCCTACTGGCTTTATATTCACCAATTTCCATACTTACACTTCCACACAAAAACACTACCAGAAGGATAGGAAGAAAAATCATCTTTAAGGAGTTTTCCTTCCCCGCGCACCATAGCACTAGCAACTTCTGAGCCAAAGAGACTTAACAACACATACCCATTTATTATTTTATTAAACTCTTCCAGTTGACTAATAGTTGCCATATTCTGCCCTCCACTCAGCCACTTTAGCCTGCTCAAAATCTAAAGGTTCCTCTACTGCTGAACTGCCGATGAAGAACCGGCCATCCGCTCGCCGGCCCACAACCTCTCTCGGGAAAAAGTTCAACAACCCAAAAGGATACTCAAGGTCAAACAATTTCCTATTCAAGCTCTCAAAGCTAACCTCAATCTCTCTCACCGAGAGCGGCTCTAACAAAATCTCTATTTCCAACATAAACAACCTCCTCACCAGGCGAACTAAACCCATACTTACAACGACGCGGCAAACTCTCCCACTCAACGCCGCACTCGCGGATTTTCTCTTTCAACTGAGCCTGATTCAAACCATGCAACTCCTTATGGCTAAACAAAGACCGCGCCGTCATCTGCACACTATTCCTAATCCAGTCCAACTGTCTCCACAAAAACCAATTATGAACCTCATGAAACGGCAAATTGAAAGCCTTACAATCAAACATTGCCGTCCGATTCGCGAAGCGATCCAAATCCTGGGCCGTATCCTCGTGCATAGACAGGGAATCTTGCCAAATTCTGTTGAACAAAGCCGTTGCCATACTCGACGCACTCGACGATATCTTCTGCACCCTGTATTGGAACCAAGGTTGGGTTTCGTAACTCTCCCAATCGGTCAAAAGAATAGATAATTCGTCGCTCTGCGTGTAACCCAGCTTCGCTCCCTGTATATCCTGACACATCTCCACCAAAACCTGATCCATCGTCTTCATCAGAGCCTCGCTGAAAGGCTTTCCTAACCCTCTTGAAAAAGTGTGAAACGCTCGGCCATCGAGCCACAAAATCACTGGCTCTTTTATCATCAGCCTCCTGTCTTCCACATTCACATAATTTCTCATCCTCTCTGGTAATTCCATAACTATTCCTCCAAACACCCTTAACCAAATAAAAAGGCCCATGAATATTTCTATTCTCAAAAACCATCTCAAACTCCCAATCACCTTCCAAAGCAGCCTTACTAAACCACACACCCTTACCAGCCTTCATATCCTCTAAAATACTATCAGGCACAAAAGCCTCACGCCTCTCAAGCCTCTTCATTAACAACTTATCAAACTCTTCTCGACTCATACGCTCATCCAAACCAATCATTTAATCACCCACACATACTCAGTTTCAAAATGATTATCATCCTCAACCCTAAAATAACCCTCACAATTATAACACATCTCCTTCAAAGACTCAGGCAAACGCCTAAACAACGGAGTACACACAAAAAACCTATAAGCCCTCTCCTCAATAGTACTAAACTCCAAATAAGGTGTCCGAGTCTTCCAAGCCCCCGCATGTATATCATAATAGAAAGGGCCCGCACTCACTCTCTTTTTTTCTCGAACAACATCTTCGATGTCCACTCAATCCCTCCACTAAAATCTATTTCATAACCAAACCAAACATAACTGCCCAAACCAGTTACACTCTCCTCCACTATCGAAAAATTTATCTTCCACTCACCCTCTCTCAAAAACTTTTCTATAGGAGAATTAACGAAAAGAAGCGAAAATATATTATCGCCCAAAAACTTTTCATCAATACCCCCACCATAATCAGTGTCAAAATATAAAGAATAACTACGTATTGGCTTCATGCGCTGTTGATGCCAAAACAGGCCATCTCTTTTCTCCACTATACTAACATTCTTAATAATTAATTCTTCTCCGCTTCCGGCCACTCAATCACCTTCGGTCTCATATACTGAAAATCTTCCCACTCCAACAAACCAAGCTTACCCTCAACCTCATCCCAAGAATCAGGCACCGCATCGCGCCCCCAATTTTTAATCACAACACCATCACGATTAACCTCAACAACATCACCCCAATCTTCCTTCTCAATCTTAACACCAATCTCAAACACGGCCCGCCTCTCCTTAGTCAACAAATGAGGAGTAGTCCGACCCTTCCGACCACCAACCTTCAAAAACACCAACCGAGACAAACCACTAAAGAAGATATGACTCCCAGTCCCAAGAGGATCATACGCTGAATTCAAATTACGCACCACACACTCGCCCTCAAGACCACTCAACTGTTCCTGACTACGAACAACCCAACGCTCACGATCCCACTCAAAGAAACGCCACAACATCTTCAGCCGCTCAGCCAAAGGCCGCACATGCAACCAAACATCATTCCAACACAACAAATCCCAAACCCGGAACTTGCCATCAACAATAGCGCCCTCGACCACAAACGAAGAAGAAATATCCCTCAACGCCGCATCCTCAAAGTCAACAACCCTACCATCAATATCATACACAAAAAAATCAGACCCAGTTTTGTGTACATGTACCATTTGTCCCTCATCATATATATTCTTTTCGGCCACGCAAGGAAACCGAACCTTATCCAACAAATGAGAAGGATAACAAAACTTCAAAGGAACCCCAATAGCCGGAGTAACACCCTCAATAACAGCCCTCGGACTACCAAGAGCAAAAGCAATACTATCAGGGTCAGGCTGTAAATCCCAAGTAGCTAAAGTCAAATCACGCTCAGCTCCCATTTCTTCACTAATTAGACGAACAACTTCGCGCTTTTTCATAGGAGTAAGAGCCTTTTTCCCCGCTAAATCACAAAAAAGTTGCTCTTTTCGGGTCATTTTTGGCAAAATTTCGTCAATTTTGTCCTCCAAAACCGCAAAATAGTACTCTTTACACGTAATTTCGCCATATTTTGGGCTTTTTTCGGGAAAATCATCGATTTTTACCCCAATTGGGTCCAAAATGAGTGAAATTCCATAAGGATCGCGAATATAGCGCGAATTCTGCAAATTTCCCTCAATTTCGTAATTTTCGTAAAAAGTAGCAACAGATTCCAAAAAATCGGTCTCATAGTCACTCGTCGACACACTCTTCGGTTTTCGTCGAATATGCTTCAAACCAGTATTTATTCCATCCCTAATCATTATAACTCCCCCACCCAAGGAACCGCAGTAAAACGATAAGTAGTTCTAAATGGTATTCCATCAAATTCAGATTTAACTATCCAAGTATGATGATGATTAGCCACAAATGGGTATGTTTTTAAAACTTTCTGAAACTCCTTCCTATGGTAACGGTATATAAGAAGTTCTAAACTTGTCTCTCGCCTAAACATATCTATACCCCATAGCTTTTTTTGCTTTTAAAAAATCTTCCCAATCTTCCTTCCTTACTATTTGAGGAGCCATCGGATTTCCAAAACCATATAATAAATCACAAACATAAGTAACCCGATCAGCCCTACAATTAGAAATTGTATCAAATTGGTATATGTTGATTGAACTAGGTGATTCTAAAATAGGGCCTTCCTCATATCTTCCTACCATAATATATCTCTCCATAAACCTCTGATTAAATGACATATTCATAACCCTCCTTAGATTTTGGAACTATCGTTGCATCATCATAAAGCAAATCTAATATAAAAGTAAGTTTTGGTTTATAACTTGCAAGACCTATTCTCCTTGGAACCCAAACTACTGTCATACTTATAGGTTGTCTGTTCTAATATATATAGTTTGCGCCGAAAGGTTTATATAGTAGAACATAGTAATATAAGTGAAACGATTCTTAATACCAACATGTTTAAATAACCCCAGATTACTTTTTAAACATAATGACTAATTCTATTGTTACCCCTCTCGAAAGACAGCAATTTGTCCAACAATGCAAAAACGATCCAGTTTTTTTTGCAGAAAACGTCCTTAACGATGAATATGGGGAACCGTACATCCTAGAAGAATACCAGAAAGAATATCTAAGATGTCCCAGTCGAAAAAAAGTTTTATTTTGGGCACGAAGGCTCTCAAAGTCTCTCATGATAAAAATAGAGACACTTCACAAAACTACTTTTAACAGAGCTTTCAAAGCAATGGTGGTATCGCCCTCTTGGGACCAGGGTATCCAATTCGGAGAAGATATACAAGATATACTAACATCAACACCAAACCTAGAATCGATGTTCGAAAGCACCAAAACCACTAAGATGAAGCTAAAGAACAACAGCCGAATATATCTAGTATCAGCCGGTCGTGGTGGTATAAGCCAGCTAGGTAAAGGTGTACGCTATCTTGCTTTTGACGAAACACAACAGATACCCGAAGAAACATTTGTTTTTCTAAGACCAACCCTTCTGGGGCAGAAAAAAGGAACAGATAAATTTCTCGTTTACGCAGGAACTCCCCTTGGCCGAATGGGTGAATTTTACAGTGTCTACAACAAAGGACTATACTACATAAAAAAAGATGGAGTATACGAATCAGAAAACCCCGGCGACTATATTGTTTTTGAGAGACAAACAGCATATCTTGACGAAAAAGGAAATGTAATAGACGTAGGAACAAACAGGGTAACAATCGAAGAAATGATATCCGAAATGGAAGATATGTCCAAAATAGGATACCTACGAGAATATTGTTTGCAATTCCTAGACGCAATCGGAGAAGTTTTCAGTCAAGAACTTATAAACAAATGCGTTGATTACGAAAGAAGCGCAAAACTAGCTTCAGACAAAAAATGTGTAGCTGGAATCGATTTAGGAAAACAAAGATATAACACAGTACTAACAATAGGAGAACTGCGAAAAGGAGGCGGAATAGACATAATAAATGTCTTTGAATGGCCGCTCCACATGGATTACCACGATATCATCGACGAAGCATACCAAATTTTAGGAAATTACCCCAATACCTTAGAATTAAGAGTAGACGAAACTGGAGTAGGTAAAGGAGTAATAGAAATAATAGAACGGAAAATGAAATCATACCGAAACATGGATGTAGAAGGTTTTGATTTCTCTGGGCCGAAAAAGAAAAAAGAGTTAGTAGAAGCTGGAGTTGTAGACTTAGAACAAGGAAATGTAAGCCTATTATACAACCAAAAAATGATCAACGAAATGTTAGAATTTAAAAGGGAAATAACAGACAAACAAAACATAATCTATCGTAAACCATCAGGGGGAAGCGACGATTATGTTGATTCATTATTATTAACATTATTATCAGCACGAGAATACTTCGAGTGGACTGGGGAAACTGGGGATTTAATGTCAACAGGCACTCAAATTATGAACAAATATCAAAGAAGAGTAAGCAGGATGGTAGCATGAGATTAGGACCAATAGAAATAGGCTTCGCAGCCTCGGGCAAAAAAGCTGGTGGTCCAGCCAACACCCAAGATAGAACTTCAGGGAATATTGGAGAATACTATAACGTAACTTCAAAATCATTTTCTTCATACAAAACCGTAGTCGGAGATACGGCAGTAACATATGATATTGTAGAAGGGTTATATAGAAAAACCATAATGAAGAAAGTTATTGGGAAATTAGCTGGAGACGCAACAAGATTAGGGTTTGACCCACATTGTATCAGTATAGACGGTACAGTACATGAAGAAGCTCAAGGAATCGCAGAAGAAGTAAAAAGATTAATGACTCGAAGAGTTTTAAGAAACTTATTTAGAGATATGCAACTTTATGGAGACGCATTTCTTTACAAAAACAAAGGAACACCCGCAAACGGAACAATAGCAATAGACGATGTTTATTGTATCAACCCAAGATACATAGAGCCAGAAGTTAAAAACCAGAAATTCATAGGCTGGACATACTCATCAGAAGGAGGAACCCCAATACCTCTATCCTTCGACCAATTAGTTCACATACCGAACGAGCCCATTACTGGACAACTATTTGGAAACTCAATTTTCGAACCAGTATTACAAACATTAAATCTTATATTAAATTCACAATTAAACTCAGCAGTAATTCTAGACAGATTCGCTCTCCCACTAATTCACTGGCAACTAGACAGCAAACACGAAAGAAGAAAAACACCAATGCCAGAAATAGTAAAATTCATACAAAACATGGGAAAGATGACAACAGGAACTGATTTCGTTAGCGACTCATCCGTAACAACCGATGTAATCGGAGCAGGAGACAAAATGGTCGATTTCTCGCCCATGCTTGATAAACTAGACAACTATTTCTTCGCCACAACAGGAGTTCCTGGACAAATATTAGGAATGCCCGCAGACAACCTAAGTGCAATAACAAGACAACTCCAAACCTACTACGACGGAATCTTCGACATGCAAGAAAACGCAGCCGACTACTTAATCACAGACCTCTTCTGGCCTGAAATGACAAATCAAGGCGTTCAAAATCTTGGTAAAATCTTTTTCAGCTATGCAAAACCAATGGTAGAGCAAGAAAGCAGAATTGCCGTGTGGACTAAAATTGCTGGAGAAGCTGGCTACATAAGTAAAAAAGAAGGTAGGGCTGCATTAGGATATATGGGAGACCCACCAGAGGAGCCGGAAGTTTTCCCACCGCCAACAGCAAACGCTATTGGGCAAGACCCAAGCTTTGACCAAAAACAAAATCAAACAACCCCGGAAGGAGTTGTCAAGAAGTAATTTTTTTTAACATTAACACACTAAGGTAAACGTTAACATGAAGATGGACGATTTCCAATACCAAGACATCCGAATCTACGGAGAAACAGTATCAAAAGGAACACGAGAATGCGAATCCAGATACGAAGCAATCAAACCATTCCTAGAAAGATACAATAAAAAAGACCCAATCAAAATCCTAGACTTCGGCGCAAACTATGGTTATTTCACATGGAGAATCAAAGAAGACTATCCAAACGCAGAAATAACAATGGTAGATGGCAGACAACTACTAAACCTAATATATAAAATAAACAATCTCGAAGGTATTTCGCTAATTAATCGAAACATGCAACTAGAAGAAATCAGAAACTTCGGGAAAGAAAACCACTTCGACCTAATTTTAGTGATGTCAATTTTACATCACTTCTCAAACCCCGAAGAAACACTAGATGCATTTATAGATATGGCAGACACAATCATTTGTGAAATAGATTATCCAGACCATCCTAATTTTACTAACCTACAAGAAAGAGTTCACAACCATTTAATGACAAAAAATCCAATCCAAATAAACAACTGGATATCACACGATCGTCCAATTTATTATTTAAACAAAAACGAGATAGGAATCCCAGGAAGAGTAATATCTGGTGGTGGATTAGCACAAATAAACATCCCCTATCTTTATAAAATATTAGATTGGATTAATATTAAATTATTCCCCGGCACATTAAACATTTGGATGACATCAGGAATAGATTTCGACCCATTGTTGAAAGTAAGTGTTTATTCATTAGTAAGAGTATATATTAATGGATTTCCAGTGTTAGCCTTGAAAGATACAAATCTTGAATTGTCCCCAAACTTCGCAGAATTAGTTTCTACAGAATGTTTGAGAAAAAAATTTAACTTAAAAGATGATGATATAGTCTACATTTCTTTCGAAAAACATAATGTACGAGTGATTGAATGAAAATACCAAAAATATTCCACTTCATATGGATAGGGCCAGACCCCTTACCAGAAGAATTCAAATTCTACCAACAAACATGGATAGACCTGCACCCAAACTGGGATATAATAATATGGGGAAACAACGACATACCCCCACTAATAAATCAAAAAGAATTCAATGAAGCAGGAATAGTTTTAAAAGTAGACTTATTAAAATTAGAAATATTATACAAATGTGGAGGAGTATTCGTAGACTCAGACTTCGAATGCTACAAAAATATAGAACCACTCATAAACAATTTAGAAGTTTTCAGCGCAGGAGAAAAAGAAGGGATAATAGGTAATGCGATAATGGGATCAACGCCAGGAAACCCAATCTTTAAGTATCTAATAGAAAAAGCTCCACAAAGCATAAAAGAAAATGCAGATTTCGGGCCAAATGTTAAAACAGGACCAGTCTTCATGACAAGAACACTCAACCCTGAAGAAATAACAGTATTTGGCCCAGAACTGTTCTTCCCAACCCCACCAGGACACCCAAGCAAAACTGGGCTATCACACGAATTCCCAAAAGCATATGCGAACCATCACTGGGCAGGTTCATGGATAGGTAAAGAAGATAAAAAAAATTGGAACAAATTTGTTAAGACAACAAAAGAGGGATACGATTGATTTTAGTGCCAAAAATATTTCACAGAATCTGGCTAGGAAACACCCCAATGCCGTTAGAATTTGTACGCTATGGAGAAACATGGGAAGACAACCACCCGTGCTGGGAAATGAAACTCTGGACAGACGAAAACCTCCCCAAGCTAATAAATGAAGATTATTTAAAATTATGTAAAAATTATAGTGAAATGAGCGACTTAATCAGATACGAACTTTTATATAAATACGGTGGAGTCTATATAGATACTGATTTTGAATCTCTTAAACCAATAGATAACCTAATAGAAGACTTAGACATATTTGCCTCGACAGAAAACAATACGCACATCTGTGGTGGATTTTTTGGAGCACAACCAAAACACCCCCTTTTAAAAGAAATAATAAACAAAATTCCACAAGCATTAGAAGAAAACAAAAATGAAACCTCAGATTTAAAAATAGGACCAACTTTCATCACAGAAGTCTTAAAATATTCAAACATAAAAGTTTTAGATAAAGAATTCTTTTATCCATACTTACCAGGACAAACCTCAATTAAAAACAAATTATCTGAAAACAAAATTGCATATGCCGCTCACCACTGGGCCGCAAGCTGGCTAGAGAAAGATATTAAGAAAAGTCCTAAGAAAGTAACAAGAAAAAAAACAGTGAGAAAACACAAACAAGACAAAGTTCCTTCGTTATCAATTGTTATCCCCTATCGTGAAGACGTTCATGACCCAAAAGGAATAAGAAGAAAAAACTATGAATTTGTTTTAAAACGATACAAAGAATTGTTCCCTAGGGCAGAAATTGTTATTGGGCGCGACAACAAGGGTGATGAAATTCATTTCTGCAGAGCAACCGCAATTAATGATGGAGTTAAGAGAAGTAAATCTAACACGATAGTAATATCAGATGGAGATTTAATCATAAAAGATATGTTCCTAAAACAAGCTATAGAAGAAGTTGAAAAAAGAGGATTTATAATTCCTTGGGGAAGATGTTATGATATTACAGAAAGCCTTACTCAAAACATTATAAGAACAAAAAAGATTGACTGGAAAAAAGCTCGAAAAGATGAATTAAAAAGCGTGAGAGATATTAGACACGATAAAATGGCTGGAGGAATCCAAGTAGTTCTGAAAACCGTATTCAACAAAGTAGGTGGATATGATGAAGAATTCTACGGCTGGGGATACGAAGACACAGATTTCTGCAGAAGAATAATAAAACATTTAGGAAATTACCCAATCTACAAAGGGGGAGAAATCATTCACTTATGGCACCCTCGCTCTTATCCAAACTTACAAGGCAACAGAGAACTATATAATAAAAAACATCCGGAGCATGCAAAATGATATTCGCCGGCTGTCCTTGTCAAAACAACGAAAAGACTATGCCATCATATTTAGAAAGCTTAAGAAATCTTGACTATCCCAAAGAGAAAATCCATTTAGGATTTCTTGTTAATAATTCCACAGACAATACTTATTACATATTAAAAACATTCCAAGAAGAATATCTAAAATACTATCGAAAAATTACCATTTGGGATATATCAGGCATAAACGATGGCTACATAGATTCAAGAAATGCGGGCAGAAATTACCAATATTTTGCAAACGTGAGAAACCTATGGCTAACAATGATAGACGACGAATCAGAATGGATATTTTCAGTAGACTCTGATATATTATTACCCACACGCACATTAAAACAACTTAAAGAATATAATGTAGATATGGTATCCGCACTCGTACTCAACAACCCACACGGTAACTGGAACAACTATAACATTCAAAGATGGAACGGATTAAGATATTGTCCAATAACCGATATGGACGATGAATTTAAAGATGGCTTAATAGAAGTAGACATAACCGGAGCATGCTCATTAATGAACCGAAAATCAATAGAAGGAATTAAATATCGCCATCACAGACAAGGGGAAGACCACGGCTTTTGTATAGATTTAAAAAAGAAGGGCAAACGCATATATTGTGATACATCAATAAAAACAAACCACTTAAGGTGAATCCCCATGAACAAAGTAGTCGCAGTTATTAAAATACGTTCAGAAAGTAATACCAATCTATATGATGTTTTTTCTGAATTAGTAACAACATGCGAAAAAATAGTAATAAATGATGAAAACAATCTATTAAGTAAAAAAGATGCACAAATGCTCTTCGAACTATTTGATGTAGATATATACAAAAGTGAATTCTATGACTTAAGTATGTATTCTCCAGATTGGATACTAACCCTATATGATGATGAAAGACCAGACAAGTCTTTTAGGTTTATGAAAGATTCATATTGTTACAACAAATATGTAAAGATATGGGAAGCAGACTTTCTTCCTCTTTGGGATAGTGAAGAAAAATATAGAAGCGACAAATTGTGGGGGCAACAAAAATATCCATTTCTATTTAAATGGATACCAGAAATAGATTATCAATACAAAGACGGATGTTTGGTGCCACATAATCAACCAGGCCCTCAAGAATATTGCTCAGGACCCATGTTGTCATACAGATACTTAGACAGAGATGAAAGAATTGACATATATAAAAATTACTTGAAAGAAAAAGACAACTTGAACTATATCACACAACTACATTATGAATCATTGCTTGACAAAAACCCAGTTTTAAAATCTTGGTGAAAAAATGGAAGGAATACAATCATACGCTCATCTCAACGAAATAATAATACAAATAATAAAAGAATCCGATAGCGAAATAACTGCGTCCCAAATAAACGATATTATCCTAAGCAAATATAAAGTGGGAAAAGTGAGGATTAATCCTATAAGGATTGCGAAAAGAATTCCCGGTAATGTTAATATAGTTTCAAGGCTTAACAAAAAAGGAGTATTAACTTATCGACATATTTAAATAACCCCAGCGCATAGGTTAAGATAAGGACTTTTTCTTACCCTTATTTTTTATGGGGATTGTGCAAAATAAAAAGTGTCATTTTTACTCCGACTAGGAGGTATATTATGGAAGAATTTAAACCCACACAAGAAACTACTCGTTTTTCAGCTCCTATGATTAAATTAAATTATGGTGAGTTTGTGGATGGTGTATTACCTATAGAAGGTTTCGCTGTACACGAAGGACGATTTAAAGAAATTGTGGAACTTCCAAGATCAGAGCTTAGCAACGTAGCAAAAACACTAATTAATGCACAACTGCGAATAGACCACAGCTCGAGTGTCAGAGACATTGTGGGTTTAGTAGATGATTCAAAAGTCGAATACAATACAAACGCACAAAAAGATGGTGTAAGATATAAAGCACATGTAGATGATGCAGAAATCGCAGATGGAGTTAATAAAAATAAAATAAGAGACGTTAGCATTGGTTTTGATCTTGACCCAGAATGTTCAAAGTGTGGAAAAGATTTCAGACAATGTAAACACTGGTTTGATGAAGCACATGTAATTGCAAGAAATGTGCGAGTTCACGAACTATCATTAGTAACACGTGGTGCGGACCCAGATGCACATGCAACAGCAGTTGGATTCGCAGAACAATTCAGTGATAAAATTTTAAAAATGGAAGGTGGGTTTGAAATGCCAAACACACCAGATGATAAAGGAGGAAGTTTTATGGAAGAAGATAAAACTATCGATGTTGTTGCTCTAACCGATAAGGTTACAGAAGCAAAACAACAAGCTTTAGAAGCTAAACAAGCGCAAGAAGCAGCAGAATCTGCACTTCAAGCTATGGAAGCAGAAAAAGCACAACTCGAAACAGAAAAACAGGCTCTAGCAAGTGAAAAAGCACAGCTAGAAACTGAAAAAACTGATTTAGAAGGTAAATTCACAGAAGCTTCTGGAAAATTAACAGCTCAAGAACTTGAAGCTAAAAAAGAAGAAGCAACTGAAATTGCCGAATTAAAAGCTGAAAAAGGCATAATTAAAGAAGAAGAATTAGACGCAGAAGTCGAAAAATTGATGAAATTCGACAGCCTCGACGAAATCAAAGATTTAGTCACTAAATTCGAAGTTAAAGAAGAAAGGGGTGCAGAAGTGCCAGTTATAGAAGGATTTGAAAAATTCATCTCTGAAAAAGGGGAAATCGATTATGATAGCCCTGAATTAGAGCAGATGATGATTCATGAAATCTTTGCATACGACCGAGTTTTCACTGGAGAACCAGGAGACAAAGTTGTGCCAGGACAGACCTATGTGGGCTTCAACTTACACAAATAGAGGTGATATGAATGTCAATGCAAGTTCAAGAAGGAGTATATGTTAAGTTTGTTTTCTCTGGAGACGACGTAACAGATGCATTTAACAAAGCTGTTCAATTCGCCGCTACAGAAGGGGAAGTTGAGCTAGCAGATGAAGATACAACTACATTTATAGGATTAATTGTAGCCGTTGACCCAGGTAAAACAACCGCAGAAGACGGAGACAATGTGAACGTTTGTACTGAAGGAGTACTAGAAGCAATTGCTGATGGAGCAATCTCATACGGAGACGCTCTTGGAGTTGGGGAAGACGGTAAACTAAAAGCCGTAACCGCAGATGGAACAGAACCACTAACAAACTCATTAGCAATGGTGGGAAGAGCATTACAAGACGCTGATGATGGCGATGTATTCCAAGCTCTAATCCACAGTAAATAGAGGTGAAAACATGGAGAAAATAGAAACTTTTGCCGACGTTGGTGGGTACACCTCTGGAACAATCCGATGGGAACCTTACTTAGAAAGAAAAATAATGAAGTACATAGAAAGTAAATCCGTACTTCGAAATTATTGTTTTATTTATCCTATGCCACTCAACACCTTTACCGTGCGTATTCCAAGAGACTACGCAACAGGTTTAGCTACTGAGATTGCAGAAGGATCAGAAATCCCAGTCGTAAGACAAGTAACCGATACCTTCGACCTATCCGTTATCAAATACGGTACAGGTGCAGAAATGACTGATGAAGCCAAAGAAACCGATTGGTTAGGTATTCTAGGTCAAGCACAGGTTGAAGAAGCCGGAAAAAGAATGCTACGAAAAGAAAATTCAGACATAATGGCTGTATTAGAAGCTGGAGTACCTCACACTGGCCCAGCATCAAGTGCAGGAACACTGAAATTCGAAGACGTAGTTTTCGCAAAAACTTTCTTGCAGAAAAAATTCTACAACCCAGACGTATTGCTGGTTAACCCAGACCAATACGCTGATCTACAAGTAGATGAAAGATTTATAGACGCAGGCCGATCCGGCAGCACCCAAACACTGCGTGAAGGTGTTGTAGGAAGAGTTAGTGGAATCGATCTTGTGGTTATTCCTGAAATGACCCCAACTGTAGCTATTATGATAGACACTTCAATGAACCCATTATGGTTGGTTGAAAGACAGGGAGTCAGAATCGGAAGATACCGAAACGAACGTAGACAAGTAGACGGATTCGTTATGACCAAATGGGCTAAGCCCGCAATGGTCCGAGGAGATTGTACATACAAAATTACAGGATGCTAAAAACATCCTCTTTTCTTTATTTTTTGGAGGTAATTTAAATGGCAGCAGCAAAGAAAGAATATAAAGTAAAATTTGAAAACAACTTAGGTGGAGTCTTTGTAGACCCCGGAGTCGTTTATTCAAAAGATAATAATGGAAACATTATAGCAACAAATGTATTAAAAACTCCGTTTGAGATTAAAGACGGACAAACAAAAACAATAGACGCAGACACTTTCAATTATTTGAAAGAAAAAGGTGCTATCAGAAATAAAACTGAGCAGCAAGAAAGGGAAAGACTGCGAAGAAAATTAATGATAAAACGCTCAGGAAGAGCAGAACCAAGAAAAGAAATGCAAACCTTTACAGAGAAAGAAAGGTTATTAATATTTACAGATTTACCATATGAGGTATAAGAATGGCAGATGTCGTCGATTTAGAATACATGAAAGGTTTTCTTGGTCTATTGGACATAGACACTTTCGACGAAGACATTGAATTTCTTATTCCCGTTTACACATCACAAGTAACCCAAAATATCGATGTTGAAAATTTATCAGCATTTGGGTTAAATGAAGTTAAAATGACAATCGGGGCAGGTATTGGTTGTCATTTACAAAAAACACGGCAACAATTCCGAGCAAACATGAAAATGTACAAAGTTGGAAACGTTGAAAGAAAATTCTTTGGTGGAGTTAAAGACGAAGAAGGTCAAAATTGGTGTAAAAACTATGATTATGCCCTGGCTTTTGTTGAGGGTAGTTATGCTGATGGAACATATAGCGGCTCAGTAAAAAGACAGGGGTTATCAGATGAGTATTCTAGACCTTATTAGTGATTTAACACTAACTGGAGAACAATATATCTTACAAAAAGAGGGTGTCCCAGAAGACGTAGAAGAAGACTCTCTTGGAGATATTGTTACAGAATGGATAGATGTTCAGGAAATAACTGGAACCATTCAAAGGTATGACCGAAAAACGTTTGGGACATCACTTCCTGCAAACGAAATGGGTCGAAACGAAATAAATGATTATTATGCATTCTTTGAAGCAGATTTTGAAATTCCAGAAGATGAGTTGGGACAATATAGGATAAAACATATCTTTCCAAGTGACCCACAATTTATACGCTATTTCATAATAAGACGACTTGACAAAGGATTAATCATGGAAAATGAGCGACATCATTATGAAATGGATTTAGAATTAAGCAGGACTTAATAATAATGATGGAATTTTTTATAACACCTTTAGGTCTAGATAGGATGTACGCAGACTTAGCCGCAATTGATAGAGGTGCAAGAGATGGAAAAGATGTACTACACGAATTAGCTCCAGCTATACAAGCAAGAGCAAGAGAATTAGCTCCAGTAAGCACTGGGAAGAAAAAACCTGGAGAAAAACATCTTAACGAAACAATTTTTTGTGAACAAACATCAGATGGTATTGTATTATATGCTACAGCCCCATATGCATATTGGGTAGAATATGGACATACAAATCATTGGACGGGGAAATGGGTTGAAGGAAAATTCTATATGAGCCAAACAGTTGCAGAATTTACTAGTGGATATGGTGGAAAGGGAGATACTGGAATTGTTGGTGAAAAAATCATTGATAATATTGAAAAAAAGAGAAGAATGGCCTCTATTGCTTCTGCAGGAGCAGCAATATCTTTAGGTCAAATGGCCCTTGGAGCAATATTTGGAGCAATATCATTTGGAATTATAGGTTTTAGCGGATTATTATCCATGAGCAGGTAATAAAATGGAAGAAGATCAATTAATAAGATTCTTTAGAGAAGTATGCGGAACTTATTATCCTAATGAAACAGAGTATAATAAAAGGTTTGTACTTACTGTAAACAATAAAAATGTTCCAGTATTTGTTGATAATAAACATAAAGTTGATTATCCTCAAATACAAATTACACCATTTATAGGGAATAGGGAATATTATACAGAAGAGCAGAAAGAATTAGGACAAAGTGAAGATATTTTAGACAACCCTGAATTTACATATTTATTATCTGACACTAATATTCATTTTAATGAGGCAAAGTTCTCGTTAGATATATTAGCAACAAGTCTTAATGAATTAATAGAAATAAAAAAGGCACTTAAGAGAAGGTTTTGGAATTTTATAAATACTGAACTTGGAGAATTTAAAGACCTTGATAATTTTACACTAGATGAAGAAACAGGAATTTATTCTAGTGCGGAATATAACAGTGAATTAATCAATTTAGCAAGAATTGAGGAAATTATCGATGACGAAAGTCAAATTTTAGTGAATGATGAAGAATTATCTGAAGCTGGAACTTGGTTTTTAGATGATGATGGATTATATGTTTATCCGTATTCCGACATGGAAAACATTAAATTTATTGAAATTATTTATGGTTTAGTTTTTAGCGACGGATTTTGCACAAAAGAAAAAGGACTTAAGCAATTAAAAACTGAAACATCTACTCGCGGGTTTGACACTAACCCAGACATTGATCGCTGGACGATGATGCTAAAGCTTAAGTTCAGAGATACAGAAGAAAAAACAGTCGGAAGAAGCTTTGCGGAGGTAGAAGTAGATGAAGAAAGCAACTAAAAAAGATAAAAAGTCTTTTCCTAAAGAAACGCTTAAAATGATTGCTTTTAAAAATCACTTAAGTGATTTAGAATTAAGTGCTATTATTAACAATGAAAATAAAAAGCACAAAAATAAAATAACTCCAAAAACAAAAAGCACCGAAAAAGATTTTAACAATCTTTATCGTAAATATTTTGGAGTAGATATGAAAGATAGAGTATAGGAGGATTATATATGGTATACAACATACCTAGTGTAAAGGTTAGCCACACATATGGTTATGTTCCTTCAGTACCAGCAGATGACCAAATTTCAGGTTATGTTGTTGAATGTACAAAAGGAGAGCCAAATGAAGCAGTGTTAATTAGAACACCAGAACAATTGTATCAAGAATTTAAAGTAAAACTTAATGCATACTTTGGCGTTGGCGGACAAGCACTTTATGTTTCGCGAGCAGCAGCAGATGCTAACAATGGCGGAACTGCACCAGTAAAAGCTAGTCAAATTTTACTAGATGACAGTGGTACTCAATTAGAAGTTATAAAGCTTGTGGCGAAACAAAAAGGAAGTTACGATATTACGATAACTGTACAACAAAACAGTACTGCCGGAAATAATATAATTATAGAAGAAGATGGATATGCTTCTGAATATTATGTTGGAATTTCTGGAATAAAAAATATGGTAAACAGAATTAATCGTGAAAGTGATATTGTCGACGCTTATTTCTACTTATGCCCGATAGATACACCTACATGTACAGATGGAACTTGGGCACAAACCTATGATGACCAAACTCATGTTGTTAAAGAAGGAAGTGCCCTTTTAGATGCAATAGATTCAGCAATTCTTGGAGCATTGCCAGAAGGTGGAAATGCTGACTTATATGTTGCCGGGTCTGATGGAACAGTTGCAGTAGCTCCTGCATATCCAGGACAATTAGCTGATGCAAATGCACCAACAGCACACGCAAAAGCATTATCAGCTCTAGAAATGTATAAAATAGCTCCGGTTTTCTCAACACAAGTCACAGAAGAAGCAGCAGCAGCAGTTCAAGCAAAATACGTAGAACACATAGATGCAATGAATATGGCAGAAGCTCATGGATGGAGGTTCGCAATACTAGGAGCCCCAGAAGGAGCATCAAAAGCTGAAATAATTAGTGCAGCTAAAAGTTTCAACAGAGAAAACATAGTTTATGTTGGACAAGGCGCAGTAGATATGAATGGCCTAGAATATACCCCAATTGAAGCAACTCAAATTGTTGCAGGTAAAATAGGGGCTACGAAATATTTCGAAGCTATTTGGGGCGGACAACCAACAAAAATCTTAGGAATTAACAGTACTGGTACAGTTGAAAAATATATAACAGACATTTTACCACTTGATGGTACTGGACCAGGAAACCTAGCAACATACGAAGATATTATAGAATATAATGAAGCTGGAGTAATAACATTTGTTGAAGAAATAGATGGTATAAGAATCCGAGAAGGATTAACAACAATACAAAATCCAGCAGAAACTGCAGAAGATGAACTTGCTGTTGTAAGAATTATAAGACACATTAAATATCTAGTTTATGATAGATGTTATGAAATGTTAGGACAAAACATAACTAGCACATTTAAAACAGACCTTGAAGAACATATAAAGTCTGGATTAGAAAAAATGAAAACAGAAGATAACTCTATTATAGATATTCCAGAAAGTGGATTATCTGCATATAATGTCAGTGTACAACTAGTTCCACGAACTGTTCAAAAACAAGGTAAAGTTACGGTTAATGTATCTGTAACCCCAGTTCACGCAGCACGTGAAATTGAAGCAACTGTGGTGGTGATGTAAGATGGCAGTAGATGGAGTATTTGAACTTGGTCTAATGAAAATCAAGGGAGAAACCATTAAAATTGAAGAAATCACTGTTACATCAACAAGAGATGCTAACGAACGATATACAAGTGATTCATACAACGCTGCAGAAATTCGTAGAGGTAGGAAGAAAATTGATTTCACTATTAAGAGAGCTTTTGATAGTGGAAGACTTTCAGAAATCTATGATAATGGTGAAGAATTTGCAATTGTACTATACAACAATGATGCAACTCCACCAAAAGCTGTAGTTAAATTAGAAGGCTGTGTTCTATCTCGAGACCAACTTGGTACTTTTAGTGGAGATAGGCCAGTTCAACAAGATATAGAGGGTAAGGCTATAAGCCGAACTATGTTATAAAATTCCCTCTTTTATTTATTTTTTTAGAGGTATATTTAAATGACTGGAGTATTTGAAGAAAAAAAATCTGGAACTATTTCAGATGAAGAAATTGCTGCAATGAAATCAACTGCAGTAGACGCACAAAGAGATTATAATAGAAGAAAACAAGAAAAAATAAAAGAAATTGTTGCGACAAAAAAGAAATTGTTCAGCAGAAGCGAAAGAGTTTACGATATAAGAGTAACCGTTGATGAAGAAGAAGATGGTACTCCAATTGTGATGAAATTTAAAGCTCGAAGACTTACTCATACAGAAAGAGCAAAAATGGACGCAGTAAAACCTTATGATGGATATAGTCCTGTTTCAGATGAACAGTTTGTTAAAATAAAGAATCAAGGATATGCTGTTCTTGCAGCAGTAATAGTAGACCCAAAAATGACAAAAGAAGAGTGGGAAAAGGTTGATGTTGCAGTAACAGAAGAACTTATTGCAAAAGTAAGTTTGCTCCAGTATGAAACAAACGATACTGCACTAATAAATGAATTACAAAATTTATAGCTGAGGTAGATGACCTAAAGCTTGATTTTCTTGTTTGTGAAGCTCTAGGGATACCACCATCAAAACTAGGGGAAGAGGACCCATATGACATTGCTTTTATGAAAGCAGGGTTTGTATGGAAATTAAATTATATGGCCGAAATGAATATGGCTACAAATTTCTAATTTTAAAAAGGGATTAAATGTTATCGAAAGCTTCAGATAGTGCACACGGAAATGAAGGCGGAAAAGAGACTAGAAGAATCGATTATATAATCGGTATTTCAAACATGACATGGCCAGGACTAATGGCCGTAAGTTCTGGTTTCGCTAATTTAACTGCCGCAGGAATGCGAACAACCAACGTAATAGGCCAAAATATGAGAACGTTGGAAGCAGGAATGATGGCAGCAGGAGGAGCAGCCGCACTCGCTCTCGGACTAATGACCGCTGAAGCAGCAAAATTTGAAAAACAAATGAAAGTCGTCCAATCATTAATAGAAAATGTAAACGACTCCCCAATGACCATCAACGAAAAGATGGCAGAAATGACCAAAACAGCAAAAGAATTAGCTGTAGAATACGGAACATCCCCAATAAAAATTGCAGAAGGATTAGCAATATTAGGTCGTGCAGGTATAGACGCATCAGACGATATGAAAACTGTAATGCAAGCAGCAACAGAACTATCCAAAATTGAAGGAATAAGTACTGAAAAAGCTGCAACAATGACAGTACAAATGACAACTCTTTTTGGCGGAACTATGCAAAAAGATGCTGAAAAATATGCCGAAATATTAGCACATGCAGCAAACATATCAACAACATCAGCAGAAGACATAATGACCGCAATGGGTCACGCTGGTGGAATTGCATCTACCGTTTGGGATTCATCATCTCAAGTTGCTCAATATGAAAATGCATCATCAATAGCTGCAATGATAGCTACACTATCCCAACAAGGGGTAAGTGGCAAAATGGCAGGAACAGGAATTAAATCTTTCTTAAATTATATGATGAAAGATATGCCCAAATCTAGAAAAGCTTTAAAAGAATTTGGATTAACTTCAGAAGATTTTAGAGATAAAGAAGGTAACTTACTTCCATTTGATGAAATGTTAGATACATTGCAACAAAAATTTAGTGAAAAATATTCAAGAGACGATGGATCAATTAAACAAGCAGAAGTTTATTCATGGTTCTTAAGATGGGGAGAACCCAGGCAAGCACAACAATATACAAAAATGTTTGCATCCATGTACGATCCAGACACAGGTCTCCCTACACATATGTATGATTATTATAAAGAAAAAATGGATGAAGAATATAAAATGCAAGAAAAAGTTGCAACAGTAATGTCTTCAGCCTCAGAAAAATTAAACAAATTCATCTCATCAATGCAAGTATTTGCTATTGGGGTAGGAGAAAAATTCTTACCAATATTAGGTGCAGTAGCAAGTGTTTTGGAGGCTATAGCTACAACCGTTGGAGTCAGTGATATAGCTGCAACAGCAACAGCTTTATTTTTATTCGGATTAGTTATATCAGGAATAGGTAGTGTAATAAAATGGGTAATGCCAGCTTTTGCAGATTTAGCTGTTATTATGAGATTATTGGGAGCAGGAAGATTTAAGGAAGCTATGGCTTCTGGAGCTAGCGCAGTAGTTGGCGAACAAAATTTACAAAAAATTAAACAATCACAACAAGTAGCTACAACTACAGCAGCACAGGCAGCTACTGGTTCGACCGTAGTTCCAGCAGGAACAGGAAAGGCTGGCCCAACAAAAGTACGAACAACTTCTCCATATGGCTTAGGTGACCAAGCACAAAGAATAGAGAGAGACCAAGCAGAAAAAATAGCAAAAGAGGGAGTTATTACAAGTACTGGGGGAGTTACTCCAATACCACCAACAATAAGTAGAGCAACAAGTGATGCAAAAACTGCTGCAATAAAAGCAAAAGAGGGAGTTATTACAAGTACTGGGGGAGTTACTCCAATACCACCAACAATAAGTAGAGCAACAAGTGATGCAAAAACTGCTGCAATAAAAACAGAATCTCAAATTAAAAAAAATTATGACGATTATCTTAAAAAAATAGCGGCATCAAATTTATCTAGAACTCAATCAATAAATGAAAGGATAATGCTTGAAAACCTTGCTTTTGGAATGGGAACAGGAGTTGGAACGTGGAGAGCACCCACAATAAGTAAATATAAAACCCCTATTGGTCCTATTCTTGGCAATCTAGACGAAGCAATTTATGCTAATTCCTTCTTTATGGATGCTGTTTTACAAAAAAGAGGTATGAATACTCCTGGAGTTCCAGGAACCGCTCTTTCTCCAATAGTTGGGGGAACATCACAAAAAGATATGAATGTATTAATGAGAACATTGTCTAAAGGTGGGTTTGCCTCACTGCATTCTGGTGGGTCTGTAGCAATGGATGCCTTTATGTCTATGCTTATGATGGGAACATTTCTTCCAATGGGTGGATTTATGGGTGTAGGTGCGGGGAAACCAATAAGTCCTCTTAATGAAATGAAAAAAGTTATGGAAGAAATGAAAAAAATTGAAGAAGAAGTCCCAAAAGGTAAACTTAGTGAAGATTTAAAGGGTACTAGGAAAAATACCGCGATAGCTTTTGAAGAAGAAAGGAAAATAAGGAATTATATTGTAGATACTGAGAGAAAAATTGCAATGCAAAAAACAGCATATGATAAAGGCGCTGGTGTTGCAGGCTATGGAACTAAATTTAATGTAGATGAAGAAACCCTTAAGCAATATAGAAAAGGGGTTAATTATTCAGCCGTTCAAACATTAATGGATAAAGAAACGCAAGCTTTAATTCGAGAAGAAGGTGGCTTGTGGGGCTCTCAAAGAGCAACAATAAGTAGAGATTATGCTAGAAGTCGATGGTTAGGAGCTGAAGGAAAATTAGCTCGAACTGGTGGAAAAGTAAGTGCCGCAGGTTCTAAAGCAATAGATGCTGCAATGTTAGGGGCAATGGCAATACCAGTAGGTGGATGGGTTGCTATAGGTGGAGCTATCGCTGCTGCAATTGGCGGATATGCTTTATGGGAACACGGAAAGAGGGCAGGATGGTTTACCCCAAACTCAGAACTAGAAGAGCAGAGGAACAAAAAACAAAAACAACATATCGCATTTTTGAACTCTGAGTATATCAAGGCTCAAAATCGAGAAAAGTTTCTTCTTGATTTAAGAAAAAAGGGACAAGCAACAGATGAAGAATATTTAAGAGCAAAACAAAGAAGACAAGAATTAGGTTTTGATCTTGCAAACGTAAAAGAATATTATGAAAATCAAAAAGAGTATACTAAAACAGAAAAGAAAAAAGTAAGTACTCTACAAAGTGTCCCCAGTATGTTAAGCCAAAGCCTTATGGCTCCACCAGAATATCCCGTGGACTCAACAGGCTATAATATTGAAGGGTATACAATTAATGATATTGAATCTCAAAGACTTAATGCTAGACATCTCTCACAGAAAGAAAGACTTAGACCTGTTATGGAACCATTAATAAAAGAAAGCTTAATTAGACAATATGGTGGTTCTTTAGATGACCCTAAATTAAGAAAAAGAGCCCTATTTTCTACTACACCATATGGACAAAGATTGTATAGTGAATGGTTATCTGCCGCAGATCAGTATGAGAAAGATTTAAGGGCTTTTAATGATGGTACAACAACCAAAAATCTTGGCGACCAACTGTCAGCATTGTGGAGTTTAACTGGTGGGCTACCTATTGGGCCTGTGCCCCGTGAAGGTAGTAAATCTAAAGCTATGACAGCTAAAAAGAAATATATGCAAGCTGCAAACAAGTTTATTAATACAGACCCATCTAAATTATCAGGAAAAGAAAAAGAAGAATATGAAGATTGGTATAACGATTTGGCAATTTTAGATACTGCAGAAGCTTGGGACGTTGCATGGTCTGCTGGAGATTGGGGCCTAGGATTCCAAGCCTTAACTTCTGATCTTTTCTTAGCTCCCGTTTTAGGAGAAGAGAGAGCTGTAGAATTTATTAATAAAGGGGATAGAAAAGGGATAAAAGACAAGAAAAAAGAATATTTGAGAAAGAAAGGTTTGCAAGATGTGAGCAAAAAAATAGAACAAAAAAATTCAATAGTTATTCAAGAAATGAATGTTTATAACCCCGATGGAACCGCAGAACAAGAAGCTAGCAATATAGGAAATGCCTTTAGTAATGTCCAAGTAGGAGGAGCATTATGATAGTTGGGTATGATACAAATTCTACAGAGAACAATAATAAATATAAAGTTTTAAGACAGTGGGGGCTTATGACTGGAGTTGGCAGTGCCCTAATCAAAAATAACACAGAATCAACAAAAAACGCAGCTACAACAGACAAGACTGAGGATGAAAAAACTTTTTTAGACTCTAAAACAAGAGGAATAATTAAAATAATACCAGATGATGATACAAAAAGTATAGAATTCTTAGCAGAAGATGTAACAGTTTCAAAAATACTACCCCTATCGACGGCTACTGATCTTCAAGGTTCTAATACCTCTGTAGATACAGCTCAACAAGAAGGAGGCTCCACTATTGAAGAATCTGCACAATTTGTTATAAGCTGTAAGATAACAATTACACCAAGGGGGCTCACAAATGAAGAGTTTAAACAAAAAAGAGCTAATTATTTATTTGACTTCGAAGATAAAACTTTTACCGTTGTTTCAGACATGTTTAGAAAAGCTATTTCAATGCAATTTACATCGTTAGAATATGTTATTCCCGCTGGAGAAAGAAGTGCTCAATATAAGGTAGAAATGACTCAAGTAGAAGAAGTAGAAGATGATAGAGCCACAGAAGAAACTGGAGTAACTACAATTGATAAAGTAGATACTGATAAAAGTGGTGGCGTGAGTGAAGATGAGTTAAATCGAGCCTCATCAATTGAATCTGGTGTTTATTCCCCAAAAACTAAATAGGTTTCAAATAATGACATTTAAACAAAATTATATAACTGTTAAGAAAGAAGATGGTGAAAACCCACCCGTACCAACTCTATTATATTTTTCTAAAGATATAATGGATACTATGGGAGTTGCTAGACTAGAATTTCCTTATAAAGAAGAAACAAAAAAAATGTTAAAAGTTGGAACCGAAAAAGTTATTATAAATGGAGGTTTAACATCCGGAACAACAGAAAGAATATTTTATGGAAAAGTAACCGAAAATAAAAGGGTCGAAGATACTCTTTCTATTTCACTAATAGACTATGGGTCAAATTTTAAAAAAAATTGTCAAGCAACTTTTACTGATGAAAGACTTGAAGATGTGTTAAAAAAGCTAATAAAAGAAGTTGATTTCAAAGCTATTTTAAAAAATATTTCTCCTGAAGTTTTAGATAAAAAAATATCCCAAAGTGCAACATCAGAAACTCCGGCAGCAGGAGGAGTAGCAACTGGACCTGGAGTTACTGGAGCAGGTTTAAAGAGCTGCGCAAGATGTAGTTTAAAAGAAGGAAAGCCAAACTACTATCAAAGCACTGTTGAAAATAAGTGTCCAATGTGTGGAAAAGCCGTTATAACTTGGGTACAAGGGTCTGGATACCATACTTGCGATAAAGAAGATAATGCTGGTGTTGAAGGGATGTACACGTGTTGCCTTAAGAAGGGTGGATGTGATACGGATTTTTGTATTTGTGGTAGAAATCATACAGATTCCTATAAAGATATAAGAGTTTTAAGCCAACCAGCTCCAGTGTCTGGTGCGATAACACTATCAGATGCAAGTGGAATTAAATCAGGGAGCCCAACTCCAACTGCCGGAACTACAGGAAATGAAACCAGTGGAACTCCAGTTTCTGCCGCAAAAACATATGAGGATGTAATTAATCAAATATGTGCAGACGAAAATTTATATATGTATTTAGACCAAGAAAAAAATTGTTATATCCAGGAGTTCAAGGGCGAAGGAAAGCCAGAATATGAAATAACTCCAGGCATGATTCCAAGGAACATGTATACATATGTAAATGGAGAAGATGAAGATAAAGCTTTTGAGGTTAAAGTAAAATATAAAAATGGTGAAATCAGCAAGTTTTTTGGAGATAAAGAAAAAGTTAAAAAAGAGAATATCCAAAAATATGACAAACCAGAATTAGATCAATCAAAAGCAGAAGAGCTAGCTCAAAATGTAATTAACCAAACCCTGAGAGAGCAAAAAATAGAATTGGGGATTAGAAGTTTAGCTTCTCCATCAATGTATCCTGGCAAGTGGGTTAAAGTTCCAACAATAAATAATTTTAATAAAAAAGAAGTAATGTATGTCTGTGGGGTAGCAACAGTAGTTCGCCCAAAAAGTCCAATAAATTATGATATAACATTAAAATATGCCCCACCAATACCAGAACTTGCTACTGGGGCCACTGGAAACCCAATATCAAATTTACCATCAATAGAGGCTATAGCAAAAAAAGCAGCAACATTTACTTATTCTCATAGTTGTTCAAAAGCAAGTTGTTTAGAATCTACAGGACAGGGAGATTGTTATGCCATGAGCAATTGGTTATACAATAAACTAACTGCAATTGGTATAAAAGCCCAAATATTGTGGTGTAGTGGACCTAACAATCATAGAACCGTACAAATAGATAACGGGAGTGGTTGGGTAGATTTTCCATACAAAGGGAATGGTTATGAGATACAAAAAATGTTTAGAGTAAGTTCAAGCAGAAGTGGTTGTAGAATATATGGAGGACCATATGATTAAATGACAGTAAAAAAATCTCCATTTATGAGAACACATTACCATACAAAAAAAGCTGTTCAAAGGATAACGGATGTTACGATCCCACAGGGAACACCCACAAACACAGAATCCACAAAAAGTGCTCCAGGCTCAGGAACCTCAACAACAAAACAGCCAATACATCTTAAAGATATACCAGTAGGAATAAGATATGGATATATAGATAAAATAGATTACTCTAGAAGTGATGCTTACAAATATCATGTAGTTTTTCCAGACACAAAAACAGATACTTGGGCTAAAAAAATTGGACAAAAAAACATAAAATCTATTAACGAAACAACTCTTGGTAAGAATCTGATAGTTTTAGAAGAAAAGATAGATGTAGCCCTTTCTATTGAATACAATAGTTTAACTTGGGTAATTATTGGGGAAATAGAATCTGATAATGTTCCAGAATCGGGAACTTTTAACATTATTCAAGGAGATAAATTCGTAACACTATCAAATGATTATATTAAAATAGGAGTTGAAGATTCATACATTGAAATTAAAGATAATGAAATAAATATTATATCTAATAAAGTAAAGATTAATGGGGAAGAAATATGACAAAATTAGACGATTTCGTAGTATATACTCATGATAAATATTACGAAAAAATTCTCGTAAAAGGGAGTGAATATAGACTCTGCACTGATCACAATGCTGTTTGCCAAGCTCTTGCTGGAGAAATAAAAACAAAAAAAGGAGAAGTTCTTGGAGTGGGGCTAGAAACTTTTGGTTGTGAAATTTGGAGAATTTTAGGAGAAAGCTTAGATAATCTTACAGTTAAAATGTTAGAAAAGTATATTTTAGATTTAGCTCCAAATTATCCTGAAATAAAAAATCTTTATTTAAGTGAGGTTATCGAGTATACAGAAGGAAAAATTGAGCTTAAGATTAATGTCGAAACACAATTTAACAAAACTCAGGAGAGTGTAATACTTGCCACTCCTTGCTAGAAGCGCTACTGAAATTGTAGATTCTTTATTTAACTATGCCGTTCAAGAAAAACTTTTAACATCTTCAAATTTTAGAAGAGGACGATTTGGAATATTATTTTCAGTTTTATCTACTGAAATGGCTATTTGGGAACAAGTTCTAGAATTAATGCAACAAGAATGTTTTATTGAAACTGCTGTTCTTGATGAAAGTATTGAAAAAATTTGTGCTCCTTTTAGGTATCGATTCCCGGCTAAAAACTCCAACGTTAGGTTATATCTTTTTTGGAATATTCCAGATGAACAAAAAACAGAAGACATAGACTTTACATTTGGTCAAATTGTAGAAACATCCGAATCTAATCCAATTCAATATGTAATCGCTGAAGATAGAACGTTATACAGAGAACAAGAATATATAACAGTAAAAGCTATTTCTCGTTTAACTGGCTTAGATACTTATGTTAAAGAACAAACTTTAAATAGATTGAACCCGGGAGTAAATGGAGTTGGAGTAATAAACTATGAGGAATCTTGGGGTGGAGTTGACCAAGAAAGCTATAGTGACTTACGAGAAAACGCAAAGATGTCTAGGTTTGCCCTAGAAAAAGGAACTCTAGGTGCTTTAAGATTATCGTTACAAGAATATGGGTTACAGCCATATAATTATAATTTAGTAGAAAATTTGAATGGTTATGGCAATTTTGCTATATATATAGATACTACGCTAGATGAATTAATAAAAGATATTAAAATAACTCTTAATAGAGAAAAGGCTGCTGGTATATATATGATATGTGATAAAGCTACACCATTGAATCTAGATTTAGACTTTGAAATAAAAATTGCATCATCTTCAGATTTATTACCAAATGAAAGAGATATGTTAAAAAAAGATTTAAATCAAACATTATCAGATTTTATATTAAAAAATGGTGTTGGACAAAAAATAGTCGTAAGTAGAGCTATTCATTATATTTACAACCAATTAATAGATAAATATGATTTATATGACCTTAATTTATCTTTATCAAACTACACAGGAGAGCTAGATGAAGATGGTAATATAATTTTGGAAAATGCCGAAGTGGCGAAAATTGAGAACATAAATTATGAAATCATAACAGAAAGAGGATAAAATGTTAATAAACAGAGTTCCCCCTTGGTTTAGAGAGGACCCATTAGTTAATACTGTTGGTCGACAAACAGAAGAAACAAAATTAAGAACTTATTATGACCGCCTTTCTGTTTATCCCAAACAGCCAGCAAAATTGTGGCCGATTTTTGACCAAAAAATATATTCTTTTACTGGACAAGTATGGAACGGAAATAATAGTACTAATTGTTCTCTTAGCGGTAGCTATCCTCTAAATTATAATTTTACAATTGAGACAGAAGACTTAGAACTAGTTGCGCCGATAGATATAAATACATCAAACGCCACAATTCGAATTAGAGAAAACTTGCCAGCAAATTCCAACATTTATATTGATCCTTCAAAAATTATTAGAATTGATAACAACGAACTATTTTCAATAGATAACGAATCTCAAGAAAATTATGGAGCCTTGATTGATCTTGGAAAATCAGAAAGCAATAATTCCCTTAAACAAGAATTTATTATTACTGAACATGGATTAAGAGAAATAGACTTAATGTTTGGACCTACAATAGGAAACCCAGAAGATAATATTGTTATTTCACTCTATTTAGATGAAGAAATTATTGCAACTAAAGAAATCCCAATAGATGTAATAATACAATTTGAAGACCTACCACTAACAATAGGTTTTGAAGAAGATTTGATCGCTGGAAAAACTTATTCTATCCTAATTGAAAGAGATGGAGATATTGATTATGATAGTTATTATACTATGAGAGGGTCATTATCTTTATACCCAAATGGTACACTATATGGATACAACGATGAAGAATGGCATATTGTAACAGCTCAAGAAGAAATAGATGAAGAAATAGAAGAGGGAGAGGCTAGCTTATATTTTGTTACTAAAGTTAGACCTTTACTTTTTGTTAGAAATTTGGGAAATGTTGAAGATTTTACTTCTTATAATTTTGATATAACCAGAGAGGAACCTTTTTCAGAATTAGAACTTGTTTTTGGGGATACGATTGGAAACCCTACAACTACCTTAGTTTTTGATTTAACAATGAATGGAGAATTATTAGAAAGACAATATTTGGAGAGTTCTGATATTATAAGTAGTATTGGTGAATTTTTCACAATTTCTCTAACTGAAAGATATGTTGAAGGAGATTATTCTATATCTATATATACTAACAATTATTTATATGATGAAGATAATTTTTATACTCTTGTAACTTTCGAAGATTTATACCCTTCAGTATTCCCCCCATTAGACAAAGTTAATTTATACTGTATTGATTGCCCTGCTGGGTTTAATCAAGAGGCAAATGCAATAACATTATCTGGAACTACCATTGGGGTTGAATTAACAAGTATTTATGCACAAATGTTTGCTTATAAAATGCACCCTTTAAAAAGTATTAAGATTTATATAGAAAGAGAAAATTCTAGTGATATGATAGAAGAAGCTTATTTCGAAAAACACTTAGAACAACTCTGTTTTTTTACTGAAATTTTATCAGAAAACATAGAAAATCCTATAGAAAAACTTCCTTTTAATATTTTTGCAGTAATAGAATATTGGGGATTACGGGATAAAAAAACAATTGGGTTCCCACAAGGAGAGAACGAACAATACTCAATAAACGATAATATTGATAGTATTGGAGCTTTATTTGGTATTAACCGGCGAGAATATAAAGAAGATATTCCATATCAAGATTATCCATATACTTATCCAATTGGTTATCCTTGGGAAACAGAGCAAGATTATTGGTATGAAAAGAGAATTCTGGATGAATATGCAACTAGAGCAGATAAAGTTGATAAAGTTACAATATATGAACATTATCAAGAAGATATTGGATGGATTCCTCTATTAGAGCTGAGAACAAAAAGTCCAGATATTCATACAGTCGAAATCAATGTTGGAGAAAAGGGTCTAGATTGTGATGATTTATGTTTTGATGAAGTAATACAAACAATAAGTGTCACTGATACAGATATTCAAGGTATAGTAAGAACTCAAGAAACTTATCTTTATGAAGGAGATATTATTAAACTTTTAGATGACATAAATTATAACTCAACATTGCTCGAAGCGACATATTTAAATAGTACCCAAGAGGCATTAGAAGTAGGAACCTTATTCTTAAATACAGAAGGAACATATCAAAATTACGGCCTTATTAAGGCGGAGATAAACCAATATCTGGGGGTAATTCCTCGAATAAAAGATATGGTAGATTACTGCCTGATTTGGAATGAAAAATTTTGGGACAGATATGTTTGGGCTGGAGATCAGTGGGATGCTGGAGTTTTTGAATTAGAAATACCAATCCAAGAAATCCCTAAAAACTTTAAACTTTTAACAATAGAAGAGCTACAACAAATCGTAGGTAAATGTAAAGCTTTTGGAACACACGCTCTTCCAATGTATACCACAGAACAACTATTAAAAACAGAATTCACTACAAACTTTGAACACGCAGAATATATTTACGAAACAATACCAGTCGAATTTGAAGCTCTTCTAGCAGACATGTACGAATCTGTAATTGCTCAATTCATGGTAGAATATCTGGGAGTAGAAGGAGAAAGTAGCGCAGATATAGGATTAGGATTTAGCTTAGAATTTGAAGTGGCAAGATTAATAGAAGAAAGCATCGACTTATCAAAAGGAATAGATGAATACACCGTCAGTAGTGGAGCTTCAGTTGAAATAAGCCAATCAACCTATACAAACACAAAATATCCATCAAGAGCAACTTCTGAAGGAAGTGGATTCGCTTGGAACTATGCAAGTAGAATAACCGCAGACGATGGAAACGCGGCCTACTCTTATGGAAGCGCAGTAGGAACCAGTAAGAAGTTAGTAGGATTTGTATACCCCACATTACCAGACGGAGCAAGAGTACACGGATTAATAGTAAATGTTAACTATGCTAATTCATCTAGATACCGTTCCCCCTATTTTAACTATCAAGAACACACATTAGAAGTCACAAATAATGATATTTGGGTGAAAGAACAACAAACCTATACTGGTGGCGGTGGATGGTATGTTGCTACTTTCGGTCATAAATCAGGTTTAGCATGGGAGCAAGGAACTTTACCTCATTACACACCTTCAACATATAATCAAGGAGTTATGTTAAAATATAATTGTACAATAGATAGTGGAGATACCGCATATGTTGATACAATGAAAATGGTAATCTATTATAAAAGAGGTAGAGGAAATTATGTATCAACAAACATTGCGACCCCAGAACTCCCAGAAGGATATGATGAAGGATACTGGGATTCGATAACAACAACAGAAACAACCCCATCTGGAAACACATTAACTTATGATGTATTTAGAGATATTGTCGACCAATCACAAACTCTTTCAAATAGTGATTATATTTTTGGAGAATCAACTGTTCAAATGGTTTATCAAAACTTTAAACCAACAGTTTCCTGGTTAACAGGCATATGGGTAAAAGCTGGAAGCACCCCAGTTGTTGGAAGTCCTACTGGAGATATAAAAGTATCTATAAAGAAGCAAGGTGTAGATGACATACTCCAATATCATACAATAGAAAAAGAATTATGGACGGCAAATGCCGAAATCTTTGTTCCATTCCATTTAGATTTAACTGTAGGAAGTACTTATTCAATATTGATAGGAGTTACAGGCTCTGTATCTCCAACAAATTATTATAAAGTTGCTTGGAGAAACTCTAACGTTTATGCCAATGGAGGTATGGGAACATATCAAACAGGAATAGGATACCGGGCATTGAATGGAGGAGAGGCTGATCTTTGGTTTAAAACAACTCGAGGAGATGTTCTTTTAAGCAATAAGCGTAGTCCTATTGACATATCAAGCCTTCCTTTTATTGACTTAAGACTCGAGGCAAAACTTACAACAGATTGGGCAGGGGTAGAAACTCCTGAAATCACTAGTATTACCGCTCATGCAAAGGTGATTAATAAATGAAAAATAAATATATCATACAAGAAATTATAATGGAAGCAAAATCCGCAGATGGTTCTGTAATTAAGAAAAGAGTAAAGGTTAACGGAAAAGAAAGAATTTTAGCAGATGAATGGGAGGATATAGAAGATGGCAGCAGTAATAACTAAAAACGGTAAAAACGCTATTTTAGCAAGAGGTTTTACCAATGAATCAAGTTATTTCTCTTGGATGTCTGCTGGTGTTGGAACAACTATACCAACAGAAGATAGTGTAGGGTTATCTCAAGAATGTACCCCGGCAACACATGGAAATTATAGCCGAGCCCTATTAACAAACACCGCAGAAGAAGGCACTAAGAGAATGATTTCTTCAGCAATCTTTATTAAAGATACTGATGGAAATACAGATGGAAATATAAGAAACCAAACAACCCTAAAAGAAATAGGGATTACAGATACCTCTGAATTATCAGTAGATGGTAACTATTGGTGTATTTGTCAAATACCAGATACTCCAAAAAACAATGGAATAGAATTAAAATTTACTATTGTGACTACGGTGGTGTAGATGCCTAACTATTATACTGAAATAACAGAAGATATTATCCCAGGCCACTTAGCGTATGCTGACGATATAAATCTAATTCAACACGGAATACAGGCGGCTCTTGCTCAAATTATCTGTGATAATTTTGGGGATGGATATGTATTAGATGATGATGAAGATGCATTTTTAATGACCCCAGTAGGTACAGGCGATGAACAAATAGACCAGATGAACAGAACGAGCTCATATTTAGTCTATCAATCAATGACAGACGTTTATGTAAGACAAACAATTGATATAACTAAATCTTCTGTAAGCAGTATAACAGTAAAAGTATCTAATGACTCTGGAGCAAACCAGGTTTTACGTGGAGAATTGCGAACTATTGAAGGAGAAAACATAGATAGTGATTTAATTGCGTCATACGAAGTAACAGTTCCAGCCAGTCAAACCGGGGCTGGAGATTTCACATTTGACTTTAATGCACATCATTTACCGGAAGATAGCTATTATCTAGTAATAAAATATGCAACTGGAATTAAAATAGCTTTAGATGAATCTGGAGCGTACAATCAAAGTTTCGCAACCTCAGTAAACGGAGTTCAATATGAAGTAGTTCCAAAAGATTTATGGTTCGAAGAAAGATATGCTACCGAAGGAACTTATGATATTGATAAAGGAATTGCCGTAATTCATGGGGAAAAAATACAAAGCGTAGATACTCATGTAACAATCGCAGAACGCTCACTTTATGGAAACCGAATAGATATAGTTATTATGGATAAGGAGGGAATTTATAGTGTTATCCAAGGAGATGCTATTGCTATTGGAAAACCAATTGCTCCTGATAGTGAAATTCCTTTTGGAAGCTTAAAAATAGCATACGTTACCGTTCCTGTGAGCATTCCTGGAGTAGACCCTGAACCGATATTAGTTGACCAAGAAGATATTTTAGGTCACGCAAGAATGCGAAGGCATGAAGAAAGATTAAGACGACTTGAGAAAAAAACAGATTGGATATTTAATTATAACTCCCCAGAAAGAATCAAATATAATTTAACTGGAAGTACATTTTATGATTCAGGAGCTTCATCAAATGTAGAAGCGATAACTGCGGGAACAAGAACAATTGGATATAGACTCTCAAGTTATGAAGTTAACGATTATTACTGGTCATTTAAAGACTTTAATGGGAACCCTCCAATTGAAGGAGAGTATGAAAAAGATAACGGAATTTCCAAATTTATCAACATTGACCACAGCAATCATAATAGCGGGATATGCAAACTTCAAAAAAGGACAAATGAAAGTTATATTTATAACTCTGGTGGAGCTGGAAGAACCAGAATAGCAACACCAAGAGGAGTATATGCTAGTGATCCTTATTATTGGAAACGAAAGCACGAAATTTATAGAGATAATTCTCGTCAATCTGAATATCCTGCAAACACATTCAAAATTACAACAGAAACCACACTATCAAGAATTATAATAGATAGCAGACATTACAGAAATGCTGCAAGCGTTAAATGTGTCATTTATAGAAAAGGTGGAGGAAGAATCGCCACATCAGCCTCAAAAGATTTAAGACGTTATCCTGGTGGAGCATATAACATTATTCGAACACCAATTTTAGACTTTAACTTTTCAGGAATAACGCTATCCCCAGGAACATATGTTTGGGTTTTAGTTGTAGAACCAAAAGCATTGCACACGAAAGCAGAAGTTTGGATGGACAGTGTTAATTATTATGGGCGACCCGTATCATTCTTAAGTTTAGGTGGTAGTTATCCTCCTAACATCCCTAGTGGCACATATGTAAAATATAACTTAGCAGAAACCCTATTATTTGATATATATGCATTGAAAGATGTAATGGCCCCATCAGGTACAATACAATCATCAATGATTGATACAACCGAAGGAATTGGTTCGGTAGCAATGGATATGAATTTAAGCCTACCTAGTGGAACATCATACGAACTATACGTAACAAACGATAATGGAACAACTTGGCAGAGAATGCAAGGTAAATATCTTAACTTTACAACAGATGGACACCAGTTCATGTGGAAATTAATATTAAAAACAAATAATAACTCTGCAACACCAACCCTATCTTATAGTATTAGTAAACAATATGCAGTTAAATTTACTCTTGGATTAACTGGAGGAAGCCCAAAAACAGATGGTGTATTAGTAACTAAACCATTCTGTGGTGATTTAATCTTGCAAGAAGCTTTACCGGTAACTTCAGGAATTAACAAATTCAGCCATTGGGAATGGCTAAGAATGTGGTGTGAAGAAAATGCTGGAGATATAAGTATAGATATAGAGGCAGTTGATGCTCTTGCAAGCCCAGAAGCAAATACTGATTGGACATTTATCAAGTCTGGATTAAGTTTAGATGAATTATATCACGGCTCAGTAGATTACTCTAATTATGAGGGAAGTTATGAAGAAGACGAATACAACTATCATTGTGACGTTGATGAGGAAATAATCCTAGAAGATGAAGTAATTATTGATAGATGTGAAGAAGCTTGGGTAGAAACTGAAGACGACGATTATACTACTCATCTATTAGATGAAACCGTATACCAGGAAGGTACAGCAAGCACAAAAACAACATTCGCACACTATACCGGAGAAGAACCAGTATTTATGTCTAAAGCTTTAGAAAGTTTAGATTTAACAGGATATGACAGCCTACAGTTTGAAATAAGAACGAATAAAGCCGAAGGATTTGAACCAGGTGATTTACAATTCTGTATTGGAACATCAGCTAAATGTGCAACTGGAGAATATCATGACATACCAGCTATTGCAACCACAACATGGACAACAGTAACAGTTCCCATAACAGACCCAGAAGCCCTTGCTGCAGTAATGTCAATCGGAGTAAAAAGACCAACAGAAGGAACTGAATGGAATTCATTCTCTATTTGGATTGACAATGTTATTGGAATCATATCAAACTTGAGAGTTATCGACACTTGCGAAACAACTCCTGGATTTACCAAAGCTCAAAACGACGATGTTACCACATCAAGAAGTGCAACACACAAAGAAGGTTCATACAGTTCACAAATTCAAGTAAGCACATTAGCAGATACTGGTTTAATAGCATACAAAGAACTCAATGAAGATTTAAGCAAATTTAATCAAATAAGATTCTGGATACAGTGTGATAGTACTGCTATTAATGCTGGAGACTTTGATATAGTCTTTGGTAGTGATGAAGAATGCGAAGAAGTAATAAATGATCAAGGATATTATATTCCACATATAGACCCTGGATCATGGACTAGGGTAACAATCGATTTAGAAAACCCAAGTGATTATGAAGCCGTACAATCAATTGGAATAAGAATGTTAAACCTTAGAAATATAACATTTAGAATAGATATGATTGAGGGAATTAAAACAGTAAAATATCCGTTCTATCAAAAATGTGTAAGGTTTAGATTTAACCTACATCGTGACGAAGGAACAAATCTTTCTCCAACAATAAGAAAAGTGGGAGTTATTCCGGTGGTGGATTAAATGGGTAAAGAAATAGAAGTACAAAGCAAAGGCGAAATGGAAATTATCAACAATCGAGAAGCAAAAATAAAATTAGAAGAAAAACAAGAGGACCTTATGGCAATGATTCAAGATTTATATGTTAGATTAGAGAAGGTGGAAGATAAATGACATCTTGTAGAGATATACTTGGAACAATTTTAGAACTAATTCCTTTAGGTTTTAAAATCCAAAACACAAATGATGAACAAATAAACCCAGCTACAGAAGATACTGTAGCTAAAAACTTTCCTTCAGGATATTTTTCAGAAAAAGTAACAAGTGCAAGCACTGACGATGTAACGGTAGACCCTAGTTTATCGATTACAAAAACACATTTAATTAACCTTGGTGAAGTTGAAATTATATTTGCTATAGGTCAAGCAACAGGCGTGGTTGGAGGAGATATAACCTTACCAGCTAATGCAAGCATAAGCTTAACACACGACGAGGTTGATTACATAAGCTATAAAGGCTCAGAATCCGGAGGAAACTTTATTTACATAGTTCAAGGAACACCAACATGATTTCACCAAACCTAGAAATAAATGAAAAGGAAGGTTTTATACAAAAAATAACTTCTTCCGATTTTATAGAGTATTGGCTACAGCCTTTAGATGAGCATTATTACTATGGGGTTATATATGACCATTTAAGAGTTTTATTACCGGGTACTGGTTGGGTTGGGGCAGTTGATCTTGGAGGCACATATTATTCTTCAGAAATGTTGATGATAACTACAGGCGCTGGCGATCCTAATTTGAATGTGGGAGGATACAATACATATATTGATCAATTAACTGGAGCAATATATCAAGATGATCCAGTAGAAGAAATAGGAGTGCCGATAGGAAGGACGCCATGTGGATGTGTGGAATATGAAGAAACTGTAACAGCATTTGGAGTAACTTCATTTTCTAAAAGCATTCTCAATGAAAGTGAAGTTATTGTAGATTGTTACTATTCATGGGATCACTTCTTTGTTCTTACCGATAGTAGGGTAGTAGTTATCACAGAAAATGCTATTGTAGCTTCTCACGCCACAACTGGTGTGATGTGGACTTCATATGATTCGGATGGAGTAAGTGATTTAAATCTTGGTGTAATTGATACAGATGGAGCTTGGTATAATTTTGGAATGATTCTCATTTCAGGAGAGCCATCAATTTCAAAAACTTTGATTGATACAACCCCAAAGTGGGCTAGTGTAAGAAATTATTTATTAGGGAATATAATTATCCCTTCAAATATTCTCACTTTATTTAGCATATATCCAGGAGCAATAGAAGTTAGTTATATTCAAATGCCAACAGAAATTCGTGCATTATACAATACTCATTTCACAGTCGAGACGTTAAGTGAAGAAGTGTGGGGAGAACCAGTAACATATGAATTAGAAGAATATGGACCACACCATTTAATAAGTATTAGTTCAATTAACCCTAGATAGGAGGAAAAAAATATGGCAGTAAATACACATTGGTATACGAACGCCCTTGTAAACATTATGGGTGGCGGAACCGAAGCCGAAGATAAAAGAATAGATTATTTAACAGACGATATATATGTAATGTTATGTACATCAAGTTATGTACCTAATCAAAACACACATGAAACAAAAGCAGACGTAACAAACGAAGTATCTGCAACAGGATATACCACTGGAGGTCAAGCCTTAACAAATAAAACAATTACCCCAGGAACCGGAGTTGTAAAATTTGACGCAACAGACCCTGAATGGACAGAAAGTTATATAACGGCAAGATATGCCGTTTTTTATAGAAATGAAGGAGCCGAAGATTCTGACAAAATATTATTAGGATATATGGATTTTGATGCTAATAAAACATCAGATGGCGGATCATTCACTATAAGGTTTAATGTTGACGGATTTTTGAAAGCAACAGTAACATAGGTGGTATAATATGGCATTTGGATTAAAACATGCAACAGTAGCTGACCCACCATCAACAACGATTGATAAAGATGATTGGAATGCACCCCACAACCCTGATGGTACTGGAACCTTAACAATGCGTCCTTCAATTGTCGCTGGTAAAATCGCCCAGAACAGCAAACCAACCGCAGTTTCTATCGGTGCACACGCCGGATATTCATTGCCAGTTTATAATAGTGACAATGAAGAATTGTTCTTCAGAGATTATGTTGCTGGTCGTTGGGATGGCGCTAGCAACATTACTGTAAGTGTAATATGTTGCTTAGCTGCTGCTGAAGATGTTGGAGATAAGTTTCAACTACAAGTGTCATGGGAAAACAAAGCAACCGGTAGTGGAGTAATATCTACAAGTACAAATGATGTTACTGTAGAAACAACTGTTGCAACAGACAGGGCAGCTCAATATAGTATATACAAGGTAGATTTTACAGTTGATTGGGATTTACCAAACCCAGATGTTGTTGCTAGTGATCATATAGGATTTAGACTAAGAAGAATAGCAGCAAGCAGTTTAGAAATATCAGGTGAAGTAATAGTGCTCGATTGTTTGGTGACTTATACAGTAAACAAAATTTACAAGGACTGAGCTAATGGTTTTATGGATAGAAAGTTCTGATGGATGGATAGACAATTCTGATGGATGGGCAGAATTAACCAACAGTGTTTCAATAACTGAATCTATCTGTGTAATCGAAGAAATAGGTTCATATTACAAAGAGATTTCAATTAGCGAGAGTTCTGTAATTACAGATGTTGTTAGCGTTTCAAACGAAGTCTTTATTACAGATAGCACTACTGGAACGGAAGCAATTAGTATAGAAATTGGAATAGTATTAGACCCAGATGCGGGGAATATGGAAGCAGGAGCTCCAGAATCTGGAATAGCAACGGGCTCAATCTTAGAAGGAGAAGTTGGAGAAATGACAAATGATGGACTTGTCGCAGACATTTTGATGGGAGCTACAGTAATCCAAATCAAAAAAAGTTATCCACGATTTCTTTGGGAGGGTTGTTAAATGGTAACGGGAACTGGAACATCTGGTGATCCCTTTGTTCTTTCTACTTTTGCTGATTTAGAATTAATTGGTACTACGGGATATGCCCTATCCGCATACTATAAGCTTGGAGCAGACATAGATGCATCTGCTACCCAAAATCCCGCTTACAATGGAGGGGCTGGATGGTTGCCAATAGGAATTAGCGGAACTTCATTTTCTGGCTATTTTGACGGCAACGGATATACTATATCTAATTTGTATATTAACAGACCTACAACAAATAATGTTGGGTTTATAGGTTATTTTACAGGAGATTCAAAATATTTAAAAAACTTAAACATTACCAACGCCAACATTATTGGACAAGAAAACGTCGGAATATTAATTGGTTATTTTACTTGTGACCACATGGAGACAGGGCTTGAAATCAGTGATTGCATTAGCAGTGGAAATATTACCGGAAGTATCTCAACTGGAGGAATTATAGGAAATTCTAGGCGAGGAAGCATAACTAGGTGTTCATCTACCGCAGATATAGTTGGCGGTCAGAATGTGGGTGGAATTATTGGTCAAGGAGGAGAAAAATATTCTTCACTTAGTTTAAGAGTAACAATAACTTATCCATCTTATAGAGGAACAATAACTGCTACAGGAGATACAATTGGAATGATTGCAGGTTATGGTGCCTGTATTACTGTTACAGATACAAATATATCAACAGCAACCCTTAATGCTAGCCCTACAAGCAGCAATGTAGGTGGTATTTGTGGATACGCATATATTTCAGATTTTACTAGATGTACGTGCTCTATTAACATATCTGGTTATAATTGTGTTGGTGGAATAGTAGGAAACGAACAAGGAGACGGTACCACAAGTTATTGTGTTACAACCGGAAATATTAGTGGAAATAGTTCTGTTGGAGGCATTTGTGGGAATGTTGGTCACGCATATTCAGTATTAAGATATTATACAACAATAACCCAATGCAAATCTACGGGGAATATAACAGCTACCACAAGCAATGCTGGAGGAATATTTGGAGCCGGAAGAACGTATCTATCTCATTCCTATTCCACAAGTAGTGTCACTTGCCCAACCTCGTGTGGTGGAGCAGGGGGAACATTAACACAAGGTAGTATTACAAAATGTTATTCTACTGGACTAATTACGGGAACTACGAATGCCAAAGGATTCTTAGGTGTAAATAGTGGTGGCTCATCAAGTGGTTGTTATTGGGATATTGAAACATCTGGAAAAACTACTAGCGCTGTCGGAACGGGTAAAACAACTGTCGAAATGCAAACAGAAAGCACGTTCGTTGACTGGGATTTTGTCAACACTTGGACACCAACTGATCCATGTGATAGGTTACAAATATTGTCTGGCCATCTTAATGAGGTATACACGGGAGCACTTGCTGCACAACCTACCCCTGCAAATGTATCATTAGAAGGATACGATTTCTCACTTTTAATGGGTAGTGGAGTTATAGGAGCTGTTGGAAACTTATTAATAAGTGGCCTAACTGGAGAAGTTCTCGTTGAGATGGTTATCGTTGCCCCATCCGGTGAAGTCTTCATGAGTGGAATAAATCCATATCTACCGCAAGAAGGAGATATAGAACTTTATGACTTAACACCAAAAAAAATAGCGAAGAAATTTGTATCTTATGTTAAATTCAAACTGAAAACACCAGATGATAATACATTCTTAATAAAAACTGCAAAAGCCAAGATGGACAATGAAACAATCCCTATCACAATTACAAGAAATGGAACAGCAGTTAATACTTGTCAGATGACAATAGACACCAATCATTTAAGAGATGGATGGAAAAAACTAGATATTACGATTATTATAGAAGGTAATAGTAACCAATTTAGAAGATATATAAGAATCTTATAAGGAGGATAAAAATGAAAGTATCAAGATATGATGCCAGCAAAGATGTTTTTTACGATATTGACTTTGATAAACTAAAAAAAGAATATGAATCAATAAAATTGACCGAAGAAGAGATTGCACAAAAAATGACAGAAATGGAAGAGGATGTTGCTAAACAAGTAGCTAATATATTAGGAGTTGAAGAAATATTCATTGACCGAACCGAAGATAATATTAAAATAGCAACAACCAAAGAAGACCTAGAGAAATTTAAGGAAAAACCAAAAGAGGAAGATATTGTTGAAGAGGTGAAAGAATGAACATTTTACAAGAAAATGTTGCAACCTCAGTAGACATGAGAATAAAGAACCTCTCAACTATTTTTGAAAGAATAGAAAAGAACACAAATTGGGGAATTAGAAGATTTGAAAACAAAAAAGACTACAAAGCTCAACTTAAAGCTGATGTTGATGGCGAAATCCTAAAACCATATACAGAAAGAGAAGAACTTGACTTGTTTGGTATACCCCAAATGACCATTTTTAATGGTAATTTAACATTAAATGAGGGTATAAATGAGATGTTTACAATATTTGCAAGTGCAAGTAGTGGAACTAAGTTTGATAATACGAACGCCTACTTAGGTGTTGGAGATAGCAATACCGCGGAAGCAGCATCTCAAACCGGACTTCAAGCATCTACTAATAAAGCATATGTTGCTATGGATGTAGGCTATCCTACCTATGGAACTAGTCAACAAGCAGTTTGGAAAAGTACATTTGGGTTATCAACAGCAAACTTTGCATGGAATGAATTCACTCTTGCAAATGGAAACAGTGACAGTAGTGTAAACTTTAATCGAAAGGTGAGTTCTCAAGGAACAAAACAAGCTGATCAGATTTGGGAATTAACACAAACAGCCTCAATGTCTTAAGTTGATTAATATGACCACTTTTCTCAATATGGAAGTATCTGAACTTCCAAGTACCCACAAGCTTTGCTACCTCGGCGGATGCGAATTCACCCGGGCTAGCGTAGCTTATGATTACAAAGGGGATGAAGTAGCAGCTAACACACCACGGTTCACACATAGAGTGCCAGATGTAACCGTTAGGAACCTATTAACCGGTAATCAGAGTGATGGGGGTGATACAAACAACCCCGAATTGTTAACTTTGAATCAGAGGACAGGAACCGACGCTATTGGTGATGCCACTGGTTTCACAGCCATAGGAACCACACCCGCCGTAATAGCTAGTAGCACAGCACAATTCCACAGTGGAAGTAAGAGTTTAAGGGTGGATTGTGCTGGTGATGCAGCGGGTGAGGGTGTTGAAACCGCAGCCACCACAATCAGCAACGCAACAGCATATATTGGTGGTGCTTGGGTTTACGCTCCAAATGGGGCAACAATGGAGATTAGTTTATATACTAATGCTGAATCAACTCCAGTGGCGTTCACAGGAACCGGTGCATGGCAATGGGTAGATACAGGAGCCATAACAAGTGGTACGACTACCGCTAAGATTCTGGTTAAGACTAAAACGTCGGGGCAGGATATTACTTTTTATGTGGATGACCTACGCCTCGCCAAAAACGACACCACAGGATTTAGTGCTTATAACGGAGGGAATGGTACAACTACAATATCTATAACTCCCGAAACATCTTATACTGGATTTAGATGCGTCAAGGTAACAAATAGTGGTTTTACTAATCAAGGATTACAATTGTCTGTACCCCGAAACAATTCTATGACTTTTACTGCTGTAGTTAAAGGAAATGCCGGGGTAAAGTTACGATTAAGAATGTATCAGGCTACTACTGGGTGGTCAAATGACACTAGTTTTACTGCCAATGGGGAATGGCAAAAAATATCTTTAACAAATACTTTCCCTATAACTGGAGCAACATGGGTTTATGTTTCAACAGATGAAGCAATTACAACCACTTTCTATGTTGACCAGTTAATGCTCGAAACCGGCTCTGTTGCTCATGACTGGGCTTACGGAGGCAGTTCATACAGTACATATAAGACCGTGCAGGGATGTCTAATTGAGGAAGCACACACCAACATATTCACCGCCAACCAATCTACCGGTACTGATACACTTGGAGATATTACTGGCTTTACTGGGGTGGGAACGGTAGCCGCAACCATATCCTCCTCTACTACACAGGCATTACAAGGAACTAAATCATTGAAAGTGGTAACCACAGGAACCAATACCGGTGAAGGAGTAAGCACCTCATCCGTAAACATTGCTAACACCACCGCTCACACACAATCACTTTGGGTTTATGCACCCACTGGTAGTCAATTAAAGTTAACCGCAACCAATCAAGGAGCAACAGCAACAGCCGGTACACTGGTTACTGGTAATGGTGCATGGCAACAAGTCACACTAACCGGAACCAGTTCATCAACAAATACAGTTATCACGATAGCAACAGTGGGTTCAGCACAAGCCATAACCTTTTATGTAGATATGCTTCAAATTACAGCAACTGCGTATCCACTCTCATGGACGCTTGGCGGAACCACAATGGCAGCCGAAACGCTGACTGCACCGAGCAGTGTTTATGACCTTACCAGTGGAACAATAGAACTCGAAGCCTATGCCAACACTGTGATTAAAACAAATGGAATAAACAATTATCTTTTATCCACAGCGGATGGTGATGGTAACAACCAAATAAGCGTACTAGATGATTCATCTAATAATTTAACTGTAACCACCAAAGCCAGCGACGCAGCAACCAGTGTATCCTATGCAGACAGCAACCTAACATCCAATACTATGTTCAAAGTAGCAGCACCCTACAAATCGGATAAACTAAAACTATTCAAAGACGGAACCAGTGTTGGCACTCCTTTAACCAGTGCCAATCTACCCACCACCAAACAAACCATATATCTGGGAAGTAAATATGATGGTACACTTCAAGCCAACACCCTCATCCGTAATGTTGTAATCAGCAAAACCAAACGAACAGATGAAGATGTAACAGCACGGGCAGAATCAGAATTACCAGTGGCAGATGAACATTGTACAATGATATACCCATTAGTCAAAGATTTAAGTGCTTATAAAGTAGTGGCAAAATGAAATTATATGACTTCTTCAAACAGTTAACAATGGAAGAGTATGAGCGTCATCCAACTTATACTCTTTCAAATATATTAGATGATGTTCTTCCATCTGATTGCCAAGACCGAA